>ENA-UOOM01001109-UOOM01001109.1-fermentation-metagenome-genome-assembly--contig:-NODE-1109-length-27126-cov-9.513465_pt1 | contig 27126 bp, 24 predicted proteins | sample MGYA00245781_ERZ724031 | MGnify/ENA primary metagenome ERZ724031 (study PRJEB28704, sample SAMN03018317) | fermentation metagenome | biome: anthropogenic terrestrial biome; feature: soil; material... | reverse complement strand
TTTGTAGCAAGCAAGATAGATATATTGTAAACATGATTACCCAGCAAAAAATACTTCAACTCCTCGCTGATACTGAATGTCATAGAGTAGAGCGGACAACGTCCAAAAATGATATGGATAAGTTTTGTCAGGCGATATGTGCTTTTTCCAACGACCTTTCGGGTGATGGAAAGAGTGGCTATTTGATGATCGGTGCCTATGATAACGGAGAGTTGAGTGGATTGAAGGTAGATGATACCTTATTGCTGAAGATTGCCAATATCCGAACGGATGGAAATATTCTTCCTCAACCGTTGATGACTGTTGAGAAGTTTACTTTTGAAGGTGGAGAACTGCTTGTTGCTGAAGTTCAGCCGTCTGAATTTCCTCCGGTACGTTATAGAGGACGCGTTTGGGTGCGTGTTGGACCGCGGAAAAGCCCGGCTTCCGAAATGGAGGAGAAAATTTTGACTGAAAGACGATTGTCGAATGTTCGCACGTATGATGCTAAACCATGTCTTGGTGCTTCGTTGAAAGATTTAGAGATATCGCTTATCAAGAAAGAATTTCTGCCTAAAGCGGTTGCGGAAGATATATTGGCGGAAGACAAACGTTCCATAGAGGAACAATTAGCTTCGCTTGGCTTTTTCGATTTGAGGTATAATTGCCCGACTGTTGGTGCAATTGTTTTGTTTGGAAATAATCCGGAGAGACATGTGCATGGTTCGTATGTTCAGTATGTACGTTTCAAAGGAATAGACCGGGCAGGCGATATTATTCATGAATTTAAGTTTGACGGAAATTTATGTAAATCACTTCCGAAAATAGATACATTTATCGAAACGAGTGTATCGACTAAGCGTCCTATTCCGGTGAGTGTTCTGCGGGAAAAGATTGTCTCCACCTATCCTTATTGGGCGACTCGTGAGCTTTTAATGAACGCCATCATGCACCGTGATTATGATTCGAATTCCCCTATTCAGTTTTATGAATATGACGACCGAATTGAAATTCAAAATCCGGGAGGATTGTATGGTAAGGTCAGTCCGGAAAACTTCCCCAACGTAAGTGATTACCGGAATCCATTTATTGCAGAAGCAATGAAAGTTTTGGGATATGTGAACCGATTTAGTAGAGGCGTCTATCGGGTTCAAAAGGAATTGAAAGAAAATGGAAATGGAGAAGCCAAATTTGATTTCTCTTTGCGTACCGCTTTCAGGGTAGTGGAAAATATATCAAAGAAGTATTTCGAGGAAGGTTTTGGAGCTGACAACCCGGAAAATACCAAAAAAGCACAAAGAAACAATCAAGAGCAACCAGAAAACAACCAGAAAACAACCAGAAAACAACCAGAAAACAACCAGAAAACAATAAAAGATGAAATAGTTGAACTCATCAAGGAGAATCCGAACATCACTCGTAAAGAGTTGGAAAATCTTTTAAACCGAACTCCGAATAGTATAAAATACCATTTGGAGCAACTAACAAAAAAAGGAATAATCAAACGAGAAGGTTCAGACCGAGTCGGCAAATGGATCGTAATTGAATAATTCGATTCCTGGTGGCACCACTGAATAAAGCGCTTAAATAGCTATTATTTAAGCGCTTTATTATTTTTATAGCCTTTCAATTCGTCGGTTGTTTTTCGGGGAATTGACGGTGCCCTTCCTCCTTTGCATGAGTCAAACGCCGGCACGATTGTCACGACGACTAAACAGGTTAAGCACCCACAGGAAAAAAACAGCCCCTACCAGCGATAGGATCAGCACGCCTATGATGCCGCCGAAGGTTATCCCCATCAAACTGAAAACCAAGCCGCCTACGATAGCCCCTCCCAGCCCCACAATTAAATTCACGAGGAGACTGAATCCCCGCCCCTTTATGCTCCGGCTGGATATAAAACCGGCGATGATACCGATAACAATTGAACCAATAATTTCTAAATCCATGTTGATTTGTTTTTAATTTGTTTTGTTTCTTCTTTTCCGACCGTTATCCCTTCAGCTAGAGTTCCAAAAGGACAAGCTGTGCGCTTTCGTACCTGCGCGAAGGATGCTTTTAGATGATGCGATGTATAGCAAAAGCGGGGCGGTTGCATGATTAAAACAATTGCGCTACGGATAGTACCGGCGAATCTGTAAAAGATGTAAGTTATTTTGTTTTTTGTGTAACGCAACCTAATAAAATAATTTTCATCTTTGTCTTTCATGAATATATTGAAAGAATATGTCGAAAGAAAGTAAAGGAAAAGATAGGACTGACAAGAAGTCACCTCAAAAGAATTTGAAAGAAAAACGAGCGGAAAAAGCCAGTAAGCGTGCCGAAAAGAATCGGAAAGGATTGGATGAGCTGAAAATGAAATAACGAATAAAATCTCCGGCTATTTACAGGTTCTCGATGTTAATATCACGTTTTTGGCCGTGTGTTTTATAGAAGGATAACGTGGTGCCGGTCATCTTTTTAAACTGATTCGACAGGTGCCCGATGCTACTGTAATGCATTTTGAAGGCGATTTCGGAGAACGTCAGTTCGTTGTATTCGATGAGTTCCTTCACCCGTTCTATTTTATGGGAAATCATGAAATGCGTGATGGTAATGCCTTGCGACGCTGTAAACAGGTTGGAAAGGTATGTATAATTGAGATTTAATTTGCGGCTCAGATAAGCTGAAAAAGGGACTTTCAGGGGCGTACCGCAATAATAGATCGATTCTATTACGGTTGTTTTTATCTGTTCCACCACCCTGTCCTTTTTATCTTCTATCAGTTCAAGGCCGGTCTCATGCAATAGCCGTTTCAACCGGGCTTTCTGCTCTTCGGTTATATCCTCGCGAAGTTCGGCCATCCCCAAATCCACCCTAATGTATTGGAGCCCCATCCTCATTAAGGCTTGCTCGACAGCCATTTTGCATCGCCGACTTACCATATATCGAATATAGATTTTCATAATGCCACCCTGTCTCTGCTTTTACAGAAAAGAACCGATGAATTTTTTTATTCTTGCTTTTTGTGAATCGGTTTATACACACATCAGATCCTGCGAGAAGTGGTGCAGATATAGAGAGAGAAAAAAATAAATCCCTGCATTATAAACACGTAACGGTTCCCTATTGTTCCAAACAGTTTACATTTCATTTATCCACCTGCGATTTCATCCGGTCGCCGGAATGCGGCAGGTGCCGGCAGAGCCGCAAGGCCGGTACCCGGCTTCGAAAAGCGACCGGCAAGGCAGGAGTTTGATGCGATACCCCGAAGTTCATCCCCAAAAACCATTCATATCATAGAAAAGTAGTATATTTATGCCGCAAAAAGAAGTCAATGACCCATACATATAGAGAGACAATCGATGGATTCGAATCAAGAGAGCGCTTCACGGTGGCTGAATAAGAAAATAGGAGAGGCGAAAGGCGCTTATGGCTTGGCGTCGGCGTTTACGCTCTTAAGCGCAGGGTGCTTTGTCGTTTTTTGCCGGTATTTGTCGCAATTCGCCGCATGGTGGTTGAACGACGGACAAATCGCCCCCATGCTGCTGCTATACGCCTCGGCCTTTTTGGCTGGCAGATACCTGTTGGCCTACTTCGCCTCACAGTTCAATTATAAAGCCGGAAACCTCATCGTATCCAGAATCAAGAAGAAGCTTTACCCGATACTCCTTAACAACAGTCAATTAGACTCCACCTCAAGCACGTTATACGTCACCAAAATCAGCGACGACCTGAAACCCTATTTCGCCTTTTTCATCCCTTATTCGATGGCATCCGTTTTGGTCAGCGCGCTCTTATTGGTCATTAGTTTTTGGCTGGAGAAATGGGTAGGTATCATCCTGTTGGTTTCGTTGCTGGTCATCCCCATGCAGATGATTATTATAGGGGTCGGCGCCGAAACGCTTCACAACCGGCACATCAATCTGTTCCTGAAATATTCGGCCGTGTTTTACAACCGCCTACAAACCATCGCCGAAATTGTCAATCTCGACAACTTCAAGCCGCAATACCGCTTTTTGTCGAAAAAAAGCAAAGCCCTGAACAAGGCCACGACCAATGTCATGCAGGTAGCCATCTTGTCGTCGGCCGTGCTGGAATTATTCGTCACGATTTGCATCGCCGCCATTGCCATTTATTTAGGCATGAGCCTGCTGGGCATCATGCCCGGCCCCCATTACGGAAAAGGCTACAACTTTCAGACCGCCCTGTTTCTACTGACCCTCGCGCCTTACTTTTTCTTTTATTTGCGCAAATTTGTCAGCGCCTACCACGACCGCAACCGGGCGCTGGCCTCGGCAAAACGGCTTATGCCCGTACTGAACGAGCCTCCCGACGGGACGCTGACCGACATGGACGAACCGCTCGACCGTTTTGACATCGACGGCCTGAGTTTTGCCTATCCCGCTTCGCCGGTGAAGGTTTTACACGACATCCGTTTGCGCTTTCCGCAGAAAGGATTGGTGTTGGTGAAAGGCATTTCGGGTTCGGGAAAATCGACCTTATTAAAAATCTGCGCCGGCAGTTTGTCGGCTCAAGAAGGCGTGGTTTCGGTAAACGGAAAAGACAATGCCCGGTCGCGTGAATGGCTCAAGGCAAACTCGTCTTACATGAATCAATTCCCTTTCATCTTCGACGGAACGCTTCGCTACAATGTCTTCCTCGAAAAAAAAGCGAACGCCGGCGAGCCTTATCCGGATTTTCTAACGAAGATTCTGGCAAAAAAGGATGACGGCTGGCAAACCGAATTAAGCCACAACGGCAAGCAGCTTTCGGGCGGAGAAAAACAATTGGTCACGTTGGCTCGAATGATGCTTCACCCCAAACCGGTCGCCATTTTGGACGAACCGACGGCAAATCTGGACACGGGTACGATAGAAATTATTCTTCCGCAGATTATGAAATTAGCCGAGACCCGGTTGGTGATCGTGGCCTCCCACGAAAAATTGTTCGATACTGTTGCCGACGCTATCGTGAATTTGAATTGGGGGGAACAGATGAGCAAATGAGCAGATAGGCAAATGAGCAGATGAGTAAATGAAATTAAAGGTCTAAAGACCGGTGACTGGAGACCGGAGACTGAAGACTGAAGACCGGAGACTGAAGACAAAGTGACATGAACAGATTTATTATAAAACAGATATTGCAACCTTTTGCCGGCAGATGGCTGGGGGGATTTTTGCTGCTGGCGCTATGGACGATGGCGTTTGTTGCCTTGCCGGCTATTTCGGGATGGTTCCTGGCCATTTGCAGTGTCGTCTTTATCACGGCGAACACCGCCTTTTCTTACCTGATTCCGTCTGCCATCATCCGTTTACTGGCGCTCTTCCGCACCGCCACACGCTATTTCGAACGGCTGGAAAATCATAAAACGACTCTCGATGTCCAGCAAAGCCTGCAATTAAAAATATTTCAATCCGTGGCCCGATTCCCCTATTTCCGAAAACAAGTCAACAATAATTCTTCGTTGCTCGAAAACAGCACGCAGGGTGTCGACCAGATATTAAACCACATCCTCTTATGGGTTTTACCCTTTGCCGCACTCATCGTGTCGCTTATCCTCTATTTTTTCTTCCTGATGGTGTTTTCGCAGGTCATCGCCATCGAGTTTTTGATTTCGTCGTCGCTTTTCCTGTTTATCATTCCGCAGCTATTTTTCCGCAACAACCGTAGACTTTACGAAAAGTTGAAAACGTCCCGTGAAGAAAATAATCAGATGCTCATCGAGAGCTTCCGGGGCCGGATAGAAATTTCGAAATATCATCTCGAGGAAAAAGCTATCGGTCAATACGAAGAACGACTGCAGCAACTCGAACGAGTGGAAAACAAACTACAAACCCAGTCATTCCGGCTGCAACTCGTCGGCGGCCTGGGGATCAGTTGCATCGCCTCGTTTATATTATGGAGTTCCGCCAACCGGGGAATCGACGCCCCCTTGGCTATCGGAATATTCTTCGGTATCATGGCGCAAGCCGAATTGGCGGAGATGCTTTTTTCGGGAAAATCGGAAAAGAGTTCGGTCGCCCGTCAAATGAAAGACATCGACGCGATTATCAGGGAAGGCGAGCAACCGGTCGAACCTGTCCGCGTCCATACCGCTTTGGAGAAACTGGTTATCAACCGGGTAAGCGCGATAATACCCGAAACGCCTGTGCGTACCGCCGAACTATCGATGGAGATAAAAAAGGGGGATTGGATTGCCCTTTTCGGGGAAACGGGCAAAGGAAAAACCACCCTGCTCAACAGTCTTTTTCATCCCGAATACCGCCGCAGCGGCTCGCTGACGTGGAACGGCGACACGGACTTGCCTCATTTGCCCGTTCCCGAATGTATTTACGTCACCCAAAAAGCATACTTGCTCACCGGTACGCTGCGTGAAAATTTCGAAGGATATCCCGACGAAGCCATCGAACAAGCATTGCAAACGGTTGATTTGGCCGGCTGGCGTTTAGCTCTTCCCCACGGGCTGGACTCCTGGTTAGGAGAAAACGGCGAAACCTTAAGCGGCGGGCAGCGGAAGAAGCTGCTGCTGGCTCAGGCGTTGCTCAAAAAGCCGCAACTGTTAGTGGTAGACGAGCCTACCGCCGGCATCAGTTCCGAGAATGCCCTGGCTATTTTCCGGACTATCAAGCAACAATATCCCGATATGGCCATTCTGATAGCTACGCATCTGAGAGATTTCGAAGCGGTGGTAAACGGCAAAATAGAATTGGTTTGATTCCCGCCGGCCAACCGGGCATATGATTCACCTCGAATCACCGGAAAAAACATTCTATTCGGCAGGAAATATCTATCTTTGCGCGTAATTTTTTTTAGAGTATGACCGTAAAAGCAAAAGGATATCTTTTGGGAGCAATTGCTGCCGCTACTTATGGAATGAACCCGCTGTTCGCCCTTCCTCTTTATCAGGAAGGAATGACCCCTGACTCGGTGCTGTTTTTCCGCTATCTTATCGCCATTCCTATTTTGGCGATAATGATTAAAGTGCGGAGGCGCAATTTCAAGATAAAGCGAAACGAGATTTTACCGCTTGTCATCATGGGCCTTTTGATGGCCTTTTCTTCGCTCGCTCTTTTCCAGAGCTACAACTATATGGATGCCGGGATAGCCTCCACCCTACTGTTTGTGTATCCCATTCTGGTAGCGCTCATCATGACGGTATTTTTCCGTGAAAAGATAACTCTTCTGACGGTCTTATGCATTGTGATGGCTTTGGGCGGAATCTTTTTATTGTATAAGGGCGGAGACGGGACGACACTCAGCCTCACCGGGACGTTACTGGTAATGGCGTCATCTTTATCGTACGCGATGTATATCGTAGGAGTAAACCGCCCGCAACTGAAGAATATAGCCACACTCAAAATCACTTTTTATGTGTTGCTCTTCGGCCTTTCGTTATTTCTGGTTCGGGTCGATTTCGGACAAAGCCTTATGACTCCGCCTAAATGGCACCTGTGGTTCAACCTTTTGGCTTTAGCGGTTTTCCCCACGGCTATCTCGTTTCTTTGCACCACCGTCGCCATTCAATATATCGGTGCCACATCGACGGCTATACTGGGAGCTTTGGAGCCCGTCACGGCGGTTTTCTTCGGCGTGACTGTTTTCGGAGAGTCGCTTACGCTGCGCATCGTATCGGGAATTTTGCTGATCATCGTGGCTGTAACGCTCATCATTGCCGGCACCAATATTCAAACATACCTGGTGCGTTTCCGCAAGATGTTTCCGAAACTTCCTCCAAAGCACACACCAATCAGAAAAAAACAGTTATTTTTGTTCGGTCGGGACAAAACAATAAACGAAAAGCATGACGGAAGATAATTCAAGCAAACAATCGCGGCTCACGGCAAAACAATTTGCCGAATTCGCGCTCGATGTGGGAACCTACTTACTGGCTTCTGGAGCGCACTCGGGACGGCTGAACACCAACATCAAAAGGATGGCCGAGGCATGGGCTTTTGAGGTTCAAATCAATTCTTCTTTCCGGGGATTGCTCGTCTCGGTGCAAAACAAAAAAGATATCAGAGACTCGATTACCCTTTTCAAAGAGTCGCCGCCACACTCTGTTCATCTCGCGGTATTGACCGATGTCAGCCGGATGTCGTGGAAAGTATACGAGGAGAAACTCTCTTTCGAAGAAACGGAGAAAACTTTCCAGGCCATTAAACAGAAAAAGCATTATCCCCCTTGGCTCATCTCCCTTGCCGTGGGCTTTTCGTGTGCCGGGCTTTGTCTTTTGGCAAAGGGCGATTATTGGAATGCGGCGGTAGCTTATTTAGCAGCGTTCGTAGGATATTTCTTTCAGCGGAAAGTATCGGAATGGCATTTCAATGCCATGATTTCCATCGGCATTGCCGCCTTTATCAGCACCCTCATTACCGGCTGGGGATACCGGCTCGGCATTGGAAGCAATCCGGAAGCGGCGATGGCTACGGGGGTGTTATACCTGATCCCCGGCGTTCCTCTGTTGAATTGCGTCATCGATTTGATAGAAGGGCATCTGTCGTCCTCTGTAAACCGGATATTATTTGCCGGCTTTATTCTCTTATGTATTGCCGCAGGCATGACCCTGAGCATCGCTTTATTGGGAATCGATCATTTTGAATTGATATAAATACGATATGGATCTATTATTGGCCGTTATAGCAGACTTTGCCATTGCGTTTGTCGTCGCTTTTTGCTGGGGCATCCTCTTCGGCGCTCCTAAAAACATATTAGTGGTTGCCGGATTGTTAGGCGGAATGGGACATTGCATCCGTTTTATATTGCTTCAATTGGGTTTCCAACTGATCGGCTCGACGTTGGCCGGTTCTGTGCTGATCGGATTAGTCGGTATCTGGACGGCACACCGGGTGCATAACCCGCCGGTGGTGTTCACGATGCCGGCCTGCATTACGATGATCCCCGGAATGTATGCCTACCGGACGATGCTGGCGGGAATCAAACTGACGGACTGGAATACGGTAGCGGCAGAGGGCGAAGGGCTTCTCAACACCATGATGCATAACCTTATGCTCACGATGTCTTTATTATTTACGCTGGCCATCGGCATCTGCATTGCCGCGTTGCTTTTCCGCAAATCCACCGTAAGGGATATTTCCCTTTCCAACACATTGAAACGATTAGGGCACATCACAAAAAAACAATAAGGGACTTATTTACCTGGGTATTACCCGCATAAAATCACCGATACGCAATCTGCACGCCCTTTACGCTTCTGAATCCTCCCTTTGGTTTTCGACTCTGCCATCTTGGTGATTGTGGAAATTGAAAAAAGGGTGATGGAGTGAGGAGTTCCCGGATATTTATCAGAACTCGTTTTCCAGAGAAATCGTTTTCTTCTCTTGGCTGCTTTGGAACGCCAACTCGATAATACGAATGACATTACGGGCCTCCTGGGGCTTGACAGCCAATTTGGCTTCGCCCCCTATCGCATCGCGTAGATTGATAAAATAATCCCGGTAATCGCCCTGTTCGCTCTCTATTTTCCCTTGTATCTTTACCCCTTCATACTCAACGTTAATCGTCCCCCAAATACTTTCCGGTTCGCGGCCCCAATCTTTACCTTCGGGGATAGCCCCGCCGTCGAGCGTCGCCTCCTGCACGTCGAGCCCGTATTTGACAAACGATCCGTTGGTGCCGTGTAACATATAGGTAGGGCCGGGAATACGGCAAATCATTCCCGATTTTAAGGTTGCCGTAAAGGTTGGGTAATGCAACCGCACATCGAAGTGGTCATCCGCTTCCGCCCACGGGCGTTGGGAGTTGATCTCCGCAGTAACGGCCTGTGGTAAACCGAAGAAATAGAGCGTTTGATCGATCAGGTGCGCGCCCAAATCGTAAAAGATGCCCGAGCCGGGGAGAGGCTGTTCGCGCCAAGCTCCGTTAGGTCGTGCGTCACGGCGATAGCGGTCGAAATGGGACTCAAAATCGGTCACATCTCCCAATAAACCACTATCGAGCAGTTTCTTCACCGTTTTCGTATCGCTGGTAAAGCGCCGGTTATGATACACGGTTAATATCAAACCCTCCCGATTCGCAATTTTTATCAACTCGTCAGCTTCAGCAGAAGTTACGGTAAAGGGTTTTTCTACAACAACATGTTTGCCGGCGAGCAACGCTTCCCGTGCCCAATAAAAATGTTGCGTATTGGGTGAGGTAACGATCACCAAATCGATTTCAGGATCGGAAATAATTCCTTTCCCATCGGGAACAACCGCCGTGACGGGATATCTTCCCTCTATCATCTTCCGACGGTCGGCATTGCCCGTACTGATCTTTGACAATTCATAGCCATCCACCACATCGATAAAGGGTGCATGGAATACTCTTCCGGATAATCCGTATCCGATAATACCTGTGCGAATGATTGTTGACATAGCTTTTCACGTTTATAAGTTTGTTTATTTACAATGCCAAATATAGGAATTAAATTCTATAATCCAGCCCTTTCGCGATAAAAATGCTCGCGGCCGCCGGTCATCAGTCGCCAGTCGCCGGTCTTTCGACGTTAGACCTTTGACTTCATTTGCCAATCTGTTCATTTACTAATCTACTCATTTGCTAATCTGCTAATCTGCTAATCTGCTAATTTGCTAATTTGCTAATTGACCAATCTGCTCATTTTTTTTGTGTATTTTTGTACAAAAATTCTCTCTTATGGCAAATCCATTATTACAGGTCGAGACGCTCACCAAAAGCTTTGGCGACCGTCTATTGTTTCAGGATATTTCTTTCGGTATTTCCGAAGGAGATAAAATCGGATTGATTGCCAATAACGGATCGGGAAAAACAACCCTGCTCAACATTCTCGCCGGAAAAGAGCCTTACGATGAAGGAAGAATCGTTTTCCGGAATAGTATCCGCGTTGCCTATCTGGAGCAAGATCCGGTTTTCAATCCCGATCAAACGGTGCTGGAGGCTTGCTTCAACCATCAAAATGAAATCGTAACGGCGATAGCACGATATGAAGAGGCCCTTGCATCCGACACGCAAGAAGGCTTGCAGGATGCGTTCACTCAAATGGATTTATTAAAGGCTTGGGATTATGAGCAACGCATCAAGCAAATTTTGGGAAAGTTGAATATCCATCGGCTGAGTCAGAAAATGGGGGAATTGTCGGGAGGCCAGATAAAACGAATTGCGTTGGCAAACGTGCTTATATCCGAGCCGGATTTGATTTTGTTGGATGAACCGACGAACCACTTGGATTTGAATATGGTGGAATGGTTGGAAGATTATCTCTCAAGAAGTGCGATAAGCCTGCTGATGGTAACGCACGACCGCTACTTTTTAGATCGCGTTTGCTCCAAAATATGGGAGTTGGATTCTTCCGGTTTGTATACCTATGAAGGCAATTACTCTTATTTTCTCGAGAAACGCGAAGAACGCATCTCTGCCCGCAACGCCGAGACCGAACGTGCGAAAAATCTGTTAAGAAAAGAATTGGAATGGATGCGCCGCCAACCGCAAGCGCGCGCGACAAAAGCCAAATCGAGGATTGATGCTTTTTATAAACTCGAAGATAAAGCGCGCGCTCAAAAACAGGAAGATAATCTCCGATTAGCCGCAAAGGGCTTATATATTGGAAATAAAATCTTTGAAGCCCGCCATGTGACCAAACATTTTGGTGATCTCTGTATTACGAAAGATTTCAGCTATGTCTTTTCCCGTTATGAAAAAATGGGGATTGTCGGCAATAACGGAACGGGGAAATCGACTTTTATAAAGATGCTTTTGGGAGAGATGGAGCCCGATAGCGGAGATTTCGATATTGGAGAAACCGTGCGCTTCGGATATTACAGTCAAGACGGTCTCGAATTCGATAATCAAGCCAAGGTAATCGATGTCGTAAAAGATATTGCGGAAGTAATCGATTTGGGTGAAGGTACACGCTTAACGGCATCCCAATTCCTCCAACACTTTTTATTCGCTCCCGATAAACAACACAATTATGTGTATAAGTTAAGCGGAGGAGAGAAACGCCGGCTATACTTATGCACCGTATTAATTAAAAATCCCAATTTCCTTGTATTGGATGAACCGACCAACGACCTTGACATCGTCACATTAAGCATATTAGAGGATTATTTAGCGCAATTCAAAGGATGTGTGATCGTGATTTCGCACGACCGGTATTTCATGGATAAAGTGACGGATCATCTTCTGGTTTTCGACGGTAAGGGCGTTATTACAAACTATCCCGGAAATTACACGCAATATCGTGAATGGAAATCACAGGAAGATCAAAAACAAGTCGAAAGTGTAAAACCCCGCACCTCCGATCCTCACACCTTCAAACCGGCTTCACCGTTAAAGAACAAGCTGACATTTAAGGAAAAGAAGGAACTGGAACAGTTGGAAAAAGAGATAGGACTCTTCGAAAAAGAAAAGGGCTTAATCGAAGAAAACCTTTCTTCGGGCACCTTGCCTTCGGATAAACTCATCGAAGCGTCCACCCGCTACTCCGACCTGTTAACCCTTATCGATGACAAAACCTTCCGTTGGATGGAATTATCCGAACGATTGTAATACGGAAAGGAAATCTCGGGCGTCGTTCCAAGCGACACATTCGGTAAACCCCTTGGTATCCCGGCCCGATAAACAAAAAAGCCGACTGTTAAGCCGGCTTTTATTATAAGATAGGAGTCCTTATCATTTCGCACACATGGCGGAATATAATCAAATGAATGCAATCAAGATTGGTTTCAAAAAATCAAAAACACACAAACCATGAAGTTTATATATTTTTGCCAACCATACTTCAGAATATGAATACTCCCCAACACGTCTAAAACAGCATGCATATCCGTTAAAGCAGTCCTAAGAAGTCTATTATATATCAAATTGATGGGATCAATCATTATTTGATAGTATAGTCATACACATTGTGAAGCAGAATATGCTCTATTCGTCGGTTGTTTATGAAATCTATATTCGCCTTTATTATATAAAAACAGAGGGACTATACATTCACTTTTTGAAACGTAAGCAACAACAATTTTCAAATGAGAATCGTCGTACTCCGAAAAGCCGTTACGTAAAGTTCTTTATAGACGGATACATGAAACTGTTTTCTAAAGTATAAATTCTCTTGAGGAGAAGAGGATAAGCACTTTGCTAAAAACAACTTCATTTTTCCTTTAATCGAAAATAAGAAAACATGTTCCAAGTCGAAACTTTTACATAAAATCCTTTTTATCGATCTTATCCAAAATGACTTTCCGCTTAGATGAAATCGTAAAGAAACAAAATCATCTAAAACTTTTCGGTCTTTTTCCAATCCTTCAAAATTCCAAACCATCAGGAAGAAATAAAAAGAAATTCGGAATGGTTGCATGGCTCTCTAACCATAGCCTTCATTCAAAAGAGAGAAAATTCTTTTTTAAGGAATTCCGTATCTTAAAAGGAAGAACTATCATTATCCGCACATCTGATTCTATTAATAGAATAGCGACTCTTCATTCAGATTAAGCTATTCTCCCGCTCGTGTACAAAATGTCAAAGAACTCCTACTATTTTTATTCTCATGCGAGAAATATAGTGTTTAAAAATGATGCTACAAATATAATATTCCGGTCAAACAAAATGCAACTTTTTCGCTCTATAGTTATAAACAAACTCTTAACAAATTCTTAACACGTTATCAACAATAGCGTTCATACTATCGAGGGTACGGCTAAGAGCAATACTCGCGGCATGCCCCGAGTGTTCGAATTATTCAAACCGGATCGACTTGGCAGGAGTAATTTTCGCCACCAGATAAGAAGGGGCAATCATCATGAATAAAGAAACAATCAACGCACCGGCATTCAACAACACAATATATCCGACGTTCAAATATACCGGTACCGACGATAGATAATACGTCGCCGGATCGAGCTTGAACAATTGAAAGCGATCTTGCAGAAAGCAGAAAAGCAAGGCAAGGATATTTCCATAGATCATCCCCTGCCCGATAAGAAATGCCGAAAGATACAAAAACACTTTACGGATACTAAAATCCCGAGCTCCCACAGCCTTGAGGATTCCAATCATATTGGTACGCTCAAGAATGATAATCAGCAGCCCGGAGATCATCGTAAATCCCGAGACGATAATCATCAGGATGATAATCACCCATACATTCATATCCAACAGATTGAGCCAGTTAAATATCATAGGATTGATATCTTTAATGGAACGGGCATACAGTGCGTTGCCGAAACGGTCTTTATAGGTCGACAGTTCGAAGAAAAGCTTTTGGGTCGCCTCATCAAGCTGATCGTAATCTTTTACCAGCACTTCGATGCCGCTCACCATATCATCGCCCCACCCATTGAGCGAAGCAAGGACATCCGCCTCTGTAATAATATACAACTTATCGTAATCTTCAAAATTCGTACGATAAATACCGCTAATTTCAAAGCGCCGGGCACGGGGAGGATCTTGCACGAAGTAGGCAATAAAACTATCCCCCAGCTTCAAATGCAACTTATCGGCAATATCTTTGGAAATGATTGCCCGGTTGACCGACGAAGTATCGTCCGGCGCGAGAATGTCTCCTTCGAGAAGGTTTTTACGGAAAAAGTTCCAGTCGTAGTCGGTTCCCACCCCCTTCAGGACAACCCCCTGAAAATCGGAGTCGGTTTTAATAACCCCCGGTTTGGTGATGAACGATTGAAAATGCCGGATGTCGGAATTGCCGGCGAGCATGGCGGCCAACGTATCGGAAAAGGCGATGGGCTGATGCTCATACGAAACATTCTCGTCAAAAGTGGTGATTTGAATATGCGACCCGAAACCGATGACTTTTTCGCGAATCTCTTTCTTAAACCCAACAATAATACAGACCGATACGATCATAACCGCCAGCCCGAGCGCTACCCCCGTAATGGCGAGTTTGATGGCGGGCGACGATACCCGTTTGGCATTTTTCTTCTCGCCTTTGTAAATGCGCTTTGCTATAAATAATTCCGTATTCATTTTTTAGTATGGGGATAAGCTTGAAGCGCTTTTTCCAGCACGGTAAGCGCACGATCCATTTCTTCATTGTTCAATACATAGGCAATACGAACCTCATCACGCCCCAATCCGGGGGTGACATAAAACCCCGATGCAGGCGCCATGAATACCGTCTGACGATCATAGGAAAAGTCTGATAAACACCACGTGCAGAACGCATCGGCATCCTCCACCGGAAGGCGGGCCAACGTGTAAAAAGCCCCTTCGGGTTTCGGCGAATAGACACCGGGAATAGCGTTCAGCCTTTCGATAAGGAAATCCCTTCGGTTTTTATATTCCAGAAACGTCTCGTTCATATACTGCTCACCGGCATCCAACGATGCGTTTGCCGCAATCTGACCGATAAGCGGAGGACTTAAACGGGCCTGGCAGAACTTCATCACCGTATCGTGCAAAGCGCGATTTTTAGTAATCAGACAGCCTATACGGATGCCGCATTCGCTATACCGTTTGGAAACGGAATCGATCAACACCACATGCTCTTCGATGCCTTTCAGGTGACAGGCCGAAAAATAGGGCGTCCCGTTATAGATAAATTCGCGATACACTTCGTCGGAAAACAAATACAAGTCGTATTTTTCGACCAAATCGCGTATCTTCTCCATTTCCTCACGCGTATACACATACCCGGTAGGATTATTGGGATTGCAAATAAGAATGCCTTTCGTACGGTCGTTAATCAACTTTTCAAATTCTCCGATAGCCGGCAACGCAAAACCTGTTTCCATCGTCGAAGGCACCGTCCGGATGACTGCCCCGGCCGAAATGGCAAAAGCCATATAATTGGCATATGCGGGTTCGGGAACAATGATTTCATCTCCCGGATTCAAACAGGCCATAAATGCATACAACACCGCTTCGGATCCACCCGCCGTTACGATAATTTCATCGGCCGTAACATCGATATCGAACGACGCATAATACTTCACCAGGTTTTCGCGATAAAAACGGTATCCGTCACTGGGGCTATACTCCAGCGTAGCCCTATCCATATCACGGATAGCGTTGAGCGCCGAAGCGGGAGTGGGCAGATCGGGCTGCCCGATATTCAGGTGATATACTTTTATTCCCCGTGCCTTGGCGGCATCGGAGAGCGGAGCTAATTTTCGTATGGGCGAGGCAGGCATCTGCCTACCGCGGTTTGAGATATCCGGCATAATAAAGTTTTATACGTTACATCGCTGTACGTCCGTTCGTATCCAAAGGAAGCAAGCAAAGGTAGTAAAAAGCATGCAGATTGTGCTATTCTGTTCTTAAAAAAGAAAATCATTACAATGGGAATGAATGATTAAACAAACGATCGGCGGCCAGTTTTTCGTATTTCGTTCCGGGACGCCCGTAATTGGCATAAGGGTAAATGCTGATGCCTCCCCGGGGAGTAAAGATCCCGGTCACTTCGATATATTTCGGCTCCATTAAAGCAATCAAATCTTTCATAATAATATTGATACAATCTTCATGAAAAGCGCCATGATTTCGAAAACTAAACAAATAGAGTTTCAAGCTTTTGCTCTCCACCATCTTTACAGCAGGGATATAATCGATGCGGATGGTCGCAAAATCGGGCTGCCCGGTTATCGGGCATAAGCTGGTAAACTCGGGACAATCGAACGTCACCCAATAGTCATTATCGGGATGTTTATTGTCGAACGCTTCCAACACTTCGGGAGCATACTCTTGTTTATACTCGGCCTTGCGACCGAGCAATGTCAACTTATCGGTTTGCATAATTTATATTTAAACAGAATGAAACAACATGATCGAAATCGGCGGCACGGCTATATTTATTCGTAAAAAGCCTTTTAAATGCTATTATACCGATTCTTTTTCCAAAGCAAATGTAGAAAATATCATCGGGATTTGCGCAACAAAACGGTTTTCTTTTTTGTTCTTACTATGATGTCAACGATATTGTTCGACAATAAAACAATAAATCAACAAATGGAACTACGCTCTCCCGAATCTTTTTGGCTGTTGAAAAACGGCATTTTAAACAGCTACCCCTCATTAAAGAATAACCAGCGATGCGACATTGCCGTCATCGGCAGCGGCATAACCGGAGCGCTCATCAGTCATGCATTATACCGTAGCGGCTTCGATACGATACTCCTCGACAAGCGGGATGTGGCGAACGGCAGTTCGTCTGCAACCACCTCGATGCTGCAATACGAAATCGACACCCCTCTTACCCAATTAGCGGAAATGATTGGCGAAGAAGCGGCCGTAACGTGCTACCGCGAAGGAATCCGTTCGATTAAACACTTAGAGGCCATCATAAAAGAAGAGACCATCGACTGCGGATTCGAAAAAAAAGAATCGTTGCAATTGGCTCATTCGCAAAAGGCCGTCGAAGACTTGTCGAAGGAGTTTGAATTCCGGAAAAAACAGGGATTCGACGTCCATTGGTTATCCCCGGAAGAGCTCAAGGAACGCTATAAGATGGATTCCTTCCCGGGGATTCTATCGACCGAAGGCGCTTCGATTGACGCTTTTCGATTTGCCCACGGCTTAATTGCAAGGAATCATACAAAAGGAATGCAGGTATTCGATCATACCCCGATTCGAAAGATAGAATATAACGATAAGCGCGTACAGATTTTGACGGAAGAAGGATATAAAATAGTCTGCAAAAAGATTGTTTTCTGCACCGGATTCGAAACATTATCCATGTTCCGGAAGAAGTACGCCGATATCGTCTCGACGTTCGCCTGCGTATGCGAGCAAGATTTCAACCGCTATGAAGAACTTAAAGATACGCTGATATGGGATACGGCCGATCCGTACATCTATATGCGGACAACCGATGATAAACGACTTTTGGTAGGCGGGGAAGATATTCCTTTTAAAAACAATACCCTCCGCGAAAAGAAAAAAGGGGAAAAGGCCAAGAAGCTTATCCGGAAGGTGGAAAAAATGTTTCCCGGAATCGATTTTACCGAAGACTATCATTGGGCGGGCGCTTTCGGCGTTACCAAAGACGGGCTTCCCTTTATCGGCGAACATCCCGATTTTCCCAATGCCCTCTTTGTGTTGGGGCTCGGCGGCAACGGCATCACCTTTTCGGTGCAAGGCATGGATCTGGTGCTGAAAATACTGGCCCGGCGCACCGATCCGCTTTTGGAATATTATCGTTTCGACCGCTGAGGTTATCGGCGCTTCGCGCGGTTATTAGTTATTCGCACTTCGTGTGTTATCGGCTTCGCGGTTATCAGGCAACACGCAGACTACCCATGCATGGCCCTCCAACCGCCAACCGCCAACCGTCAATCTCCAACCTCCAACCTCTAATCTCTAATCTCTAACCTCCAAATACTCCTGCAAGCCTTTGTTGCGCAATTTGCAAGCCGGGCAATGCCCGCATCCGTCGGCTATGATGCCGTTATAACAAGTGAGGGTTTCGTTGCGAACCAAGTCGAACACACCCAATTCGTCGGAAAGGCGCCACACCTCCTTTTTGTTTCTCCACATCAACGGCGTATGGATAAGAAAATGCTTGTCCATGGCCAGATTGAGCGAGGCGTTCAGCGAATGGATAAACGTATCGCGACAATCGGGATAGCCGCTGTAATCGGCCTCCGACACGCCCGTCACCAAATGGCGGATATCCTGCGCATAAGCGATAGCCGCCGCAAACGTTAGAAACAACATATTCCGTCCCGGGACAAAGGTATTGGGATAAGAGTCGGCCGGTTTTTCTTCATCCATTTTTATGGAGGCATCGGTCAGAGAGTTGGGAGCCAACTGCGATATCACGGACGTGTCTATCACTCGAAACGGCACTCCGGCCATTTGTGCAATGCGACGGGCGTTCTCTACTTCCTGAGAATGCCGTTGTCCGTAAGAAAAGCATAAAGTCTGTACGTTGCGAAACTGTTTCTTGGCCCAGTACAGGCAAGTCGTCGAATCCTGTCCGCCCGAAAAAAGCACGAGCGCATCTTCTTGTTTAAAATCGTTCATTTTTTCTTTGTTTTTTATGTGGTTACTAAGATACACAGAATGCTTATGCGTCTACGATTCGCCGGCCGAAAGGCGTAAACGCCAATTTCATCAGTTTGAAATGTTGATTGCCGAACGGAATGCCGACAATGGTTATACAAAACAACACCCCGAAAAGAAGATGCGTCAATGCAATCGGAAGCCCTCCGATAAAAAACCAAATAATATTCATCAGCGTAGCAAGACACCCCGAGCTAGTCTCGCTACGAACGACTTTCTTGCCGAACGGCCAAAGCGCCAATTCCGCCATCTTCAACGATTGCAACCCGAAAGGAATCCCCACTATCGTAACCATCAGCCCGATACTCGAGATGACATATTCGACGGCAACCAATACGCCTCCGAACACAAACCAGATAATATTGCCGAAAGTCTTCATTTCACCGCGATGACTTCGATTTCGACCAACGCATCCTTCGGCAATGTCTTTACGGCAAAAGCCGAAAGGGCGGGGAAGGTACCGGAGAATTGTTGGGCATAGACTTCGTTCATGTCTCCGAACAACGACATATCGGCCAAAAAGACCGTCGTTTTCACAATATGCTCAACGCTGCATCCGGCGTGCGACAACACGGCCTTGATGTTATTAAAACACTGAACCGTTTGCTCTTTTACACCGCCGGGAACAAAATGTCCCGTTGCCGGGTCGATAGGGAGTTGTCCCGATAAAAATACGATTCCATTGGCTTCGATCGCCTGGCTGTAAGGGCCGATCGCTGCGGGAGCATGAGGAGTTGAAATTTCTTTTTTCATCTTTTTTTATCATTTAATTCCGGCACCTGCCGACCGTCGGCAGGCATCGTTTTATTCATTGTAACGACTATCGATCTGTCTTCCGGCGTTACAGTGAATCGTTTTTTCCGGACAACAGACACACAAAGATAAGCAGAGTGATTGAATTTTGTTCCACAAAGATTGGGTAAAATCAGCTAGTGGATGTTATCTTTGCAAAAAACATTAGCTATGAACAAGAACAAAAATAGAATAACCGCCCTTTTCGGTATCCGCTATCCGATTATCCAGGCAGGAATGGTTTGGTGCAGCGGATGGCGCTTGGCCTCGGCTGTGAGCAATGCCGGCGGATTAGGCCTTCTGGGTGCCGGATCGATGTATCCCGAAACCTTACGCGAACACATCCAACGCAGCAAGACCGCCACCGATAAACCCTTCGGAGTAAACATTCCGTTAATGTATCCGCAAATTGAGGAGATTATGAAGATCGTGATGGAAGAAAAAGTCCCGATCGTCTTCACCTCGGCCGGCAATCCGAAAGCATGGACGGGAAAACTGAAAGCCGAAGGAATCATCGTGGCGCATGTCGTTTCGAGTTCGAAATTCGCCCTGAAGTGCGCCGAAGCCGGGGTCGATGCCGTGGTGGCGGAAGGTTTTGAAGCCGGAGGCCATAACGGACGCGAAGAAACCACCACCCTCACCCTGCTTCCCCATGTGAGAAAGGCCATCGATTTGCCGTTGATCGCTGCCGGGGGAATCGCTACCGGACAGGGCATGGCGGCCGTCTTCGCTTTAGGAGCCGAAGGAGCGCAGGTCGGTACGCGCTTCGCCCTGACCGAAGAGAGTTCGGCCAGTGACGCCTTCAAACAAAAATGTATTTCCCTGCAAGAAGGCGATACCGTTTTATCCCTGAAAAAAGTCAGCCCTACCCGGCTGATAAAAAATGATTTTTATACGCAGGTTCAGGAATTGGAAGATAAAGGGGCCCCGGTAGAGGAACTGCGGACGCTATTAGGCCGTGGACGCGCTAAAAAAGGCATCTTCGAAGGCGACCTGAATGAAGGTGAACTCGAAATCGGACAGATTGCTTCGTTGATAACAGAAATCGCACCGGCGGCAGAAGTCGTTCACTCGATCATCGACGAATATAATGCGACCCTTCGAACTCTTTCCGAACAACACTTCTGACAACCTATGCAAAGAACCGTTTCTTTCTTATTCATACTGGCTTATATTATTTCGTTTGGCGCACAAGCGCAGCAAACCGTTTCGACATTGACATTAGAGGATCTCATTCCCGGAGGAAAAACCTTCTCCTCCTACCAACCGCATATCGCGGAAAAATTCCACTGGCAGGGCGACCGCCTGATACGCATCCATAACGATTCGGTATTTGCGGCAAAAAATACCGCCCATGCCGGGAAACAAACGTTCCTGTTCCATCTGAAAGACTTAACGAAAGACCGTCGGGATGATTACGGAAAGGTTTTTCATATCGAATTTGAAAAAGAGAACGACCGGTTCGTGCGGTTTTTCACCGATAAAGGGATCGGAATATACGATTTGGACGACTCGAAACCGGAGCGTTTTTTCCCATTTGCACCGGGAAGCGCTCATCACCGGCTTTCGCCCGACGGCTCTTTATTGGCGTATACGATTGACAACAACTTGTATATCCAAGATGAAAACAACAAGCATACTGCCGTTTCCGATGGAAAAGACAAAGCGATTGTGTACGGACAGGCGGTACACCGCAACGAATTCGGCATCGACCGAGGCCTCTTTTGGTCGCCCGACAGTAAAAAACTGGCTTTTTACCGCATGGATGAAAGCATGGTCACCGACTACCCGTTGGTAGATATATCGACACCGATAGCGACGCTCAAAAACACGAAATATCCCATGGCAGGCATGACCAGCCATCAGGTGACGATCGGCGTCTTCGACACACAGACCGGCACGACCCGCTATCTGCAAACCGGCGAGCCCGCCGACCGCTATTTTACCAATATCGCATGGAATACGGAAAGCAACGCCATCTATGTCGCGGAAGTAAACCGCGGGCAGAACCATCTGTGGCTGAAACGGTACGAGGCCGTTTCGGGAAGCCTCTCCGCCACGCTTTTCGAAGAAACGCATGCCAAATACGTGGAGCCGGAACATCCTCCGGTTTTCGTGCCCGGCAACGGCGGGCAATTTATCTGGCAGAGCCGCCGCGACGGATACCGCCACCTTTACCTGTATGACACCGGAGGACGTCTTATCCGGCAACTGACGAAAGGGCCGTGGGAAGTGACACGCCTCGTGGGTTTCGACGCAAAAAGTAAAAACGTATGGTTCGAAGCCGCAGCGCCGTCGCCTATCGAAAACCATTTGTTCAGCGTGAAACTTTCGGGCGGCGCCATCAAGCAGCATACCCGCGCCCCCGGCACCCATTCGACGGAGATCAACCGTGCGGGCAGCTATTTCATCGACACCTATTCGGCGCACGACCAACCGGGCGCCACGGCGCTTATCGCTGCCGGTTCGGGAAAAAGGCAGGAACTGGCATCGGCTGCCGACCCGTTTGAAGGGCTTGTCATTCCGTCGGTGGAAGCAGGCACGATAAAGGCCGCCGATAATCAAACGGATCTCTACTACCGGCTGGTGAAACCCACGGGCTTCGATGCCTCCCGCCGCTATCCCGTGGTGGTTTACGTCTATGGCGGCCCTCACTCGCAACTGGTCACGAACCGCTGGAAATACGACGCGCGCGGATGGGAAATCTACATGGCGCAAAAAGGTTATCTGGTGTTTGTGATGGATAACCGCGGCACTTCCAACCGGGGTATCGACTTTGAAAATGTCACGCACCGGCGCTTAGGCGTAGTTGAGTCGCAAGACCAAATGAAAGGGGTGGAATTCCTACAGGCATTACCCTATGTCGATCGCCAACGAATGGGGATTCACGGCTGGAGCTACGGCGGATTCATGACGATAAACCTCCTGCTCCGCCATCCCGGCGTATTCAAGGCCGGTGTGGCCGGCGGACCGGTAATCGACTGGAAATACTACGAAGTGATGTACGGCGAACGATACATGGATACGCCGCAGGAAAATCCCGAAGGCTATGCCGAAACGAGTTTACTTCCGAAGGCCGGTAAGCTGAAAGACCGCCTGCTTATTATACATGGCGATGAGGATCCTACCGTTGTCTTGCAAAATAGCCTGCAATTCCTGAAAGCATCCATCAACGCCGGCACCCATCCCGACTATTTCATCTATCCCGGGCACGGGCATAACATGATCGGGAAAGACCGTGTGCATCTGCATGAGCATATCACGCGTTACTTCGACGATCATCTGTAGAGAGCAACTCCCGCCTAACCGCCCTAAGCCGTGAGACGGGAGAAGGCTCTCAAAACAGGGTGTCTCTTACAGATAGAGAGAAAAGCCGACGAATACATTCACGTCGTTCTTATTGGCTGTAAAATCGAATGTTCGATCGGTCTCCAAATCATACGTATTCCCCATCTGCGTTAAATGAGAATGAAGGTACTGCACGCCCAGGTCGATCGAAATCGTACGGCTCACGAAAAAAGCGCAGCCGATTCCGCCGCCAAAGACAACGCCTCCCATATCTTTACTATTAAATAGGGAACCGTCATTGCCGTATATACTCGCATAGCGATACCCGACATTCGCCTTAACAAAAGGGCGACAGTTGCTTTGCGAAAGGTAGTATTTGAATTGCGACAACAGGGTCATATCCTCCGACTCGAAGTCCCAACGGTAGGCATAGTTTCCCGACAGTCCGGCCGAAAAATTATCGAACACGAAATAACCGGCCTCAGGAGTGATGTTCAAGACGGTATAGCCCGATTTGCCGGATTGGTTCGACAATCCCCCTTCGGTATACGTAACATCCAAAGAAGCATTTCCCCCGATAATCCATTGCCCTTTTTCGGTTTGTGCCGAAAGCGTGGCCGACAGGATTAGGGTCATCAACAAAACGATAAAAATCTTGCTTTTCATACAATACGGCAATTAAAAATAAAGTGAAAATCCGACTACGCCGGCAAATCCGTCGATATTCATTTTCTGGGACGAGTCGCCCGAATAGCTTGTTTTGATGGCCACATACTGAGCCGCCAGATCGATGGAAATGTGTTCTTTGACAAAAAAAGACGCTCCAAGACCGCCGCCCCACGTCCAGCCGTTATAAGACTGCGTGTATTTCCCGCCGGTATCCAAAGGGGTTTTGATACTCACATTGACATACCCGATACCCGCCTGCACAAAAGGACGGACAATACCCTTATTCAAGGGGTAATACATCGCTCCGGGCATAACGGTAAACTGCGACAGGCGATTGTCGGCTTTATCTTCCTGCGAAGTGAACGAAACCTGAAGGTCGGGGGCAAATCCGTCGAAGACAAAATATCCCCCGGAGGCCGTCACAGTGAAATTAGACATATTGTCGGACGTGTCGAAGCCCGGGGAAACGCTTCCCTTGAGGGTCGTTTCGGAATAAGAAAAATCGAGAGATGTCTTTCCCGACACCACAAACCGTCCTTTCTCGGTTTGTGAAAAAGCGGTTGCCGACGCCAAACAGAACAAGGCAACTAGAAGAGTTTTTGTGTTCATATCCTACTATTTTTAATAAAGTATGCACTCCAAGAACGTCTATTATCGCAACGTTCGTGATGAGATTGTGTATATAGGCCGCAAATATAACGTTTTTTTTGTAAAGTTATATTACCGCTCTGCTTTTGTTTTAGAAAACAGGTAGTAAGCAGAGAATAAGGACACTCGACGGAACAATCGGCTTTTTTAACCATGCGGCGCTCGTTTTGACTGCCGTATTCGTTATTCTCCTAAAAACAAAACAGATCGGGGCATCTACACTTCTCGCGAAAAAAGAGTATCTTTGCACCTCAAAAAAAAATTATTTTTTCTATGCAGAATATTCGTAATATTGCCATTATCGCTCACGTCGACCACGGTAAAACCACCTTGGTGGATAAAATGCTCCTCGCAGGCCATTTGTTTCGCGACAACCAACAAAGCGGCGAGCTGATTCTCGACAGCAACGATTTGGAGCGCGAGCGTGGCATTACAATCTTGTCAAAAAATGTCTCCATCCGATATAAAGATGCGAAAATAAACATTATCGACACCCCCGGCCACGCCGACTTCGGCGGCGAGGTGGAGCGCGTACTCAACATGGCCGACGGCTGCCTGTTGGTCGTCGACGCTTTCGAAGGCCCTATGCCCCAGACCCGTTTCGTGTTGCAAAAGGCCCTGTCCATCGGTCTAAAACCGATTTTAGTCATCAACAAAGTCGATAAACCCAATTGCCGGCCAGAAGAAGTGCAGGAAGAAGTTTTCGACTTGATGTTCAGCCTCGAAGCGACCGAAGAACAACTTGATTTCCCCACCCTCTACGGCTCGGCCAAACAGGGCTGGATGTCGGAAGATTGGAAAAAACCGTCCGACAACATCTTCCCGCTGCTCGATGCCATTCTGAAGTATATTCCCCAGCCCAAAACGCTGGAAGGCGACCCGCAGATGCTCATCACATCACTCGATTATTCGAATTATGTAGGACGTATCGCCGTGGGGCGCGTACATCGCGGCACCTTGCGGCAAGGCAAAGACTACGCCCTGTTTAAGCGCGACGGGAGCATCCTGAAAACGCGTATAAAGGAACTCGACGTGTTCGAGGGATTAGGCCGCACAAAGGTTGAAGAGGTATCGTCGGGCGATATCTGTGCACTGGTGGGCATCGAATCGTTCGACATCGGCGACACCATTACGGACATCGAACGCCCCGATCAGCTCGACCCGATTGCCATCGACGAACCGACCATGTCGATGTTATTCACCATCAATAATTCGCCGTTCTTCGGACAAGACGGCAAGTTCGTCACTTCGCGCCACATTCACGACCGCCTCACTCGCGAGCTCGACAAAAACCTCGCCATGCGCCTGGAGGAAACCGACAATGCCGATACCTGGATTGTCTACGGCCGCGGCGTGCTGCACTTGTCGATCCTCATCGAAACCATGCGCCGCGAAGGCTATGAATTGCAGGTGGGACAACCACAGGTCATCATCAAGCAAATCGCCGGCGAGGATTACGAACCCGTGGAACAGTTAACGGTCAATCTTCCCGAAGATTACGCCAGCAAAATCATCGACGTCATCACCCGCCGCAAGGGCGAAATGTTGTCGATGGAAAGCAAAGGCAATCGCATGCATATCGAGTTTACCATTCCTTCTCGCGGAATTATCGGACTGAACAATATTGTGCTCACGCTCTCAGCCGGAGAGGCCATCATGGCGCACCGTTTCCTCGAATACCAGCCGTGGAAAGGAACGATCGAGAAAAGACAAAACGGATCCATCATCGCCGGAGAATCGGGAAATGCCTATGCCTATGCGTTAGACAAACTGCAAGACCGCGGCAAGTTTTTTATCGAACCGCAAACGCAAGTCTATGCCGGGCAGGTTATCGGCGAGCATAGCAAGGAAGGCGATTTGGTGGTGAACATAACGAAATCGAAAAAGCTGACCAACGTGCGCGCTTCGGGTACCGATGACAAAGCGCAGTTGACGCCACCCATCATTTTCAGCCTCGAAGAAGCGTTGGAATACATTAAAGAAGACGAGTATGTAGAGGTAACACCCAAGTCGATGCGCTTGCGCAAAATATTCCTCGACGAAAACGACCGGAAACGGATGTCGAAAAAATAAAGACAGAAGAAACGAAAGGACGGGGAGAGTGGAGACATACCATTCTCCCCTTTTTGTTTCCGAACCTTCTGTTCCTCTTTATCGGCTATACAATAGGGATGGCGCATACTCATGAATTCTCTCCGTTCCGGAGGGCGAAGGGGCCGAGAGATAACCCGGAGAATCGAAAAAAGGACAGAGACGATGTGGGTTGAGGTTGTTTTGCGTTGGCTGAGCCTCGGCTAAACTGAAAAATGTATTCTTTACACCGTCCGACCCCTCGGACGAGGTGAAAAGTTTACTTTTTGTTAAGGATGAGCCTCGGCTGAGATTAAAAGCTTACTTTTTATTAAGGATGAGGCTCAGATGACATAACAAGTTCTCTTTTTGTTAAGGATGAGGCTCAGACGGCATAAAAAATACGTTTTTCACCTCGTCCGAGGGGTCGGACGATACTAAAACATCCTTTCGCCACTCATCGGAGGCGTCGGTTGAGGATAAAAACTCAAATCGTAGCCCATCCGGGCCTAATCCGAATAAAAAAAGATTCAAAGAAGACGAACCAGGGAATATTCCGCGATGCCGGCCGCGATTTGCCAAGCGGCCGGATACGATAAAAAGCAAAGGAGACTAATCCTATGAATTAATCTCCTTATAAGAACTACTTCGGTCGGGATGAGAAGATTCGAACTTCCGACCCCACGCCCCCCAGACGCGTACTCT
>ENA-UOOM01001107-UOOM01001107.1-fermentation-metagenome-genome-assembly--contig:-NODE-1107-length-27144-cov-18.756543_pt1 | contig 27144 bp, 25 predicted proteins | sample MGYA00245781_ERZ724031 | MGnify/ENA primary metagenome ERZ724031 (study PRJEB28704, sample SAMN03018317) | fermentation metagenome | biome: anthropogenic terrestrial biome; feature: soil... | reverse complement strand
GATTCGTTTTTATTTGGGTCCTGAATACCGTTGTTCTCCGGATCATATCAGTTCACTCTGCCTTTATAATACCCTTTCATACAACGGCTGTCTTCCAGTGCCAGCGAAAACATTAATTCATACGTGCCTGCTCCGTCAATGGTTTTAATCTGTACATTCATGCTCTGAAACCCAATCCTACCCGATCTGTCTCCACTGTAATCAATTCCTTCCACTGATCCCTCCACACTCCAGGGTTCTTTCGGCAAAGGCAGCATAAATAAAGTATCGTTCAAGGTATTCGGAAACGAAAGAATTATATGATATCCTTTATGTTTACCTTGGGCATCAGAATAGAGTTCAAACGTATAGTTTTGATCAGAAAGTATTACGTTCGCTTTCGCAATGGGTACTTTTGCATTCTCAAATGAAAAATAATTAGAACCGGAATTAAAAGTACCTCCCATGTCGGCACAGCTTACTAATAGAAAAGCAACCGATAATAGAGCAAGTTGAATCTTTTTCATGTTTTTGTAAATTATTTAATTACGTTAATGGTTTTCCCAAAAAACATACACAACTGTGCCGGGAAAACATACTTATAGAAATGTTTGTTATACGCGCAAATATCCTTTAAAGTGAAGGATTTTGATTTAAAGAAATATAATTGTATAATTGAACCTCCTGTAGCTTAAATCACTAAGCGAGAATTTACCCATTACAGGAAATAGACATTTTATTGCCAATTTAAGAATATAAAACTCTATAAATTAAACAATAATATAGAATTTTGTCTGTTTTTTACCAAATGTATTCTCTTTTTTCTTATAAAACAAGCGATTACTGATATTTTTAGGACATTTTTATTAAAATAAGCCTTTTTATTAAAATTTCGGACATTTTATCTCTAATAATTGAAAATAAACCGATGATAACCAACACTATTATCATTTTACGAAAAAAGGACAAATATTACACAAATAAAAAGCGAACTGAAATATAAATCAGTTCGCTTTTATTCGCTTCCACAGATTGTTCTAATCGTTGGGTTATACCCAATCTAACCTCCCGGTTATAACAACTCTAACCCTTAGATTAGACTTTCTCTAACGCAGAGGTTAGAGATGTTATAATGGGCGGAGACCTTGAAAACCACTTAATGAAAAAACAATTTGAAAGTATTACCACACCTTCACCAATTCCTTAAAAGTCTTTACCGATGGATCATCTTTTGCTTTTTCAACACCATTTAGTCCATCAATAAATGTTCGGGCACCGCTCCAGAAAGTATGCATAATGCCTTTGTATCGGGTTTTCATTTCATTGGAAGCATTGTTTTTCAACGAGCCTATCATTTGCACCTGATTCACGGCCACTTCGGGTACCCGCCAGGGACAGGCAATTACATCAAATCCTTTGGATGCAAAAAGAACAGGAGTGGGATGTGCTTTTTCGTAATGCCAGTCGTTGATAACCACATCTTTTGGAATTAAATCAATCGCACGATGCGTGTTGTTATAGCTGCCTTCCCAAAGTCCTACTCCGGTTGTTCTTCCGTCGATAAGCCGGTCGCCCCAAATCCACAATTTCTTATTGTTTAAAGTTAAGTGATTCCTAATCTTGGCAACTTCACCGGCAAATAAAACGGCCGGATCACGGCCCTGACAGCGTTCACAATCGTCGTGAGCTATATAAAACACCTCATCCATTCCTGCATGAAAAGCATCGGTTTCGAAAACTTCAATAATCTCATCTACTACATCGAAGGCCACAGCATGAACATCGGGATGTAGCGGACAGTAACTCTTACAGTACAGTCCATCAGGATTGGGCCATTGGTACTCTGCAGGAAGTTTTATGGATGGGGTTTCGTCAAATTGCGGATATACCTCAAGCAGTTTCCCGATCTGACTTGCCCAGGATTGATGCCCCAGTAAATTTACCTGAGGTATCAGATGAATATTATGCCTCTTACAAACAGCAACAATTTTTTTAACATCAGCTTCGGTTAACGGATTGGAAGCACGGAGTTCCGGATGCGATTTATATTCGTAACCGAAATCGACCCGTAATACCAGCGTATTTACTCCGGCGGGAGCCAGTTTGTCGTTAATCAACCGCACAAAATCATCCACGTCTCCTTTCGACGGAGCTCCTATGCACAAGCCTTTTACATCAAAACCGGGCTGTGCGACCGCAGTTGATATCAATCCGATCGACAATAATAAAAAACTGAAAATGAAAGTAATTTTTCTCATATGGTTGCATTTTTGTTAAATTGTTTTTCAAGTTGATTACAAAGATAGTACTTTTCTTTTTAGGGGAATAAAGAGACAACGGCAGTTATCTCAAAAAGAACTTTTGTTTGCAGTTAGCTGTTTTATAAAAGTACTAAATTTGTAAACGGATGAAACAATTCATTTTTTTTACAGTGCTGGTAGTATTTGCGCTCTCATGCACACAGAGCAAAAGTTCAAGCAATCAGACAGAAAATGATTCTACAATTATGGAAAAACCAGCCGATGTTGCTTTGGCTGAAGGAAAATCGTGTTATTTAGGCGTTGTTGGTAAAGACTCTGTTAAAATGGAGATCGATCGAAACGGGATAGACTTCAAAGGCTTTTTATCGTACAAAAGATTTGAATCCGATAGTTCTCTTGGCGAATTAAACGGCACAATTTCAGGTGATACGTTGAAAGGAAATTTCAACTTCTTATCGGAAGGAATGATTTCAATTAATGAAAAGTATTTTCTGGTGAAAGACGGTAAATTGCTGGAAGGAAGGGGAGATATGGTGAATGTGGATGATATGACAATGAAGTTCGAAAATCCATCGCAACTCACTTACGGACAAGGATTTGTTTTAAGCCAGGCCGATTGCTCCAATGATTTTATTCCGAAAGACTACAAAGATTTTTATTACGATTTAAAGAAGAAGTAACTTTCGTTAATTCTGAGTTGGAAACTATAAATAAATGTCATTCTGAACGAAGTGAAGAATCTATCAGATTCCTCGTTTTACCCGGAATGACAATTAAATACGTCTCAAATAACTTTATTCTTCGGTACGGTAGCCACAAACTCTTTCAGGTAAAACGGCTCGAAATAAGCAGAATCGACAAAATCTCCGGCTGAAAAAGCTTGTTCTGCCAGAAAAACCATTGCAGATGCATGTGGTTTTACACCCGAAATAAACGAAGCATTAGGATGTGTAATCATCTCTCTGCATTTTCCGGCTCCGTTGCCGAAAAATGCAACGTTGTGTCTTTCCAACAAATGGATATAGCTGTCACTGTCCACAATATCTGCTGATGTGGTGCGAATAACATTCAAGTCCGTATCGAAAATAGTAGAATAAACCTCCATTCTTCGCGCATCGATCATCGGACACAGTAAACTGTCTGCTTCTACCTTATCTTTCATCATCCATGCCATTATTTTATGCGTAGGAATGGCAATAAGCGGAATGCTCAAGCCATAACTCAAGCCTTTGGCTTCCGATACGCCGATACGTAGTCCGGTATAAGAACCGGGACCGCTGCTAACAGACACTGCATCTATTTTAATATCGTTTTCTCTGGAAAACTGCATAATTTCTTCCACAAAAACTCCTAATGAGGTAGCGTGAGATTGCTCTTGGCTATTCTCCCTACTTAGCAAAACTTGGCTGTTGGACGATAATGCACATGAACAAATTTCGGTTGCAGTTTCAATATGTATAATGGTGAGCATAAAGGGTTACGGGTTGCGGGTTAATTGTGTATTTAAAACCTGATGGTTCATAAAAAAAGACTGCACATTTAACGCGCAGTCTCTTATTTTTCGACCTATTGAGTAATATCAATATCTTCTTTCACGATTTCCATATCCACCGCCTCTGTTACCACCGCCTCTGTTGTTGCTGCGTGGACGATCACCTTCGGCACGGGGACGAGCTTCTGATACAGACAGTGTACGACCGTCGTATTCAGCTCCATTCAACTCTTCAATAGCACGCTGACCATCTTCGTCAGCCATTTCAACAAAACCGTAACCTTTCGATCTGCGCGTTTCTCTGTCAGTAATAATTTTCGCTGAGGTAATTTCTCCGTATTCCTCAAAAAGTTCTTTTAAATCGGCATCGTTAATTTGATAACTTAAGCCAGCAACAAAAATGTTCATGCAAAAAATAAAAATAAAATAAATAAAAAATTTGATTTGTGCAGAAGATAATGTATAAAAGATAAGGTTAATAATTGGTTTACCCCTGTGAAAGAAGAAAATAACTAAATAACAATTTCTGCTATAAAAAACTTTTGCAACAGCAAAGGTAGGAATAAATTTGTTGTAACAAAACAAATTACAAAAAAAAATCAATAAAAAAAACGCCTTCAGTGAATGAACTCTCAACGAAGGCGTTTTTTATAAAAGAGTACGAAATGTTTTCGACTAAGTTTACGATTTGCGATCTCAGAAGTTTCAACTCATAATCTGTCTGCCAACAGGCAGGCTGAAAACTAATCTTGCAATTTCACTCCATTGCGTTCCAACAATGCGTCAATTGTTGGCTCTTGACCGCGGAAGCGTTTGTAAAGAGTCATCGGTTCTTCGGTATTTCCTCTTTCAAGAATATTAACCCTGAAAGATTGAGCGGTCTTCTTATCAAAAATGCCGTTTTCTTTAAACGCAGCGAAAGCATCGGCATCGAGCACCTCTGCCCATTTATAGCTGTAATATCCGGCAGCATATCCGCCCGAAAAGATATGTCCGAAAGCTGTTGACATACTTGCTTCAGGAACAACGGGAAGCAATTTCACCGGAAGCATGGCTTTTTGTTCAAACTCACGGACATCACCGCTAAACGGCTGATTAAGTGTGTGCCATGCCATATCCAGGTATCCGAACGAAAGTTGTCGAAGCGTCAGATATCCGGTATTGTAATTCGCTGCATTTATGATTTTTTGCACCAGTCCGGCCGGCATTTTTTCACCGGTTTGGTAATGGAACGCAAATTTATCGAGATAGTCCTTTTCCACCAACCAGTTTTCCATAATTTGCGAGGGAAGCTCCACAAAATCACGATAAACACTTGTTCCCGACAAGGTTTCGTAGGTAGACTTAGCCAACATTCCATGCAATGCATGTCCAAATTCGTGTAAGAAAGTTTCCACTTCGTCAAAAGTGAGTAACGCCGGTTTTGTTTCGGTTGGGCGGGTAAAGTTCATTACGATGGCTATATGCGGACGGCTGTCCACACCATTTTTAACGAATTGAGATTTAAACGATGTCATCCATGCACCCGATTGTTTTCCTTCTCTCGGATGGAAGTCAGTAAACAGAACAGCAAGAAAATTGCCATCTGCATCCATTACGTCGAACGCTTCCACTTCGGGATGATAAACCGGTGTACTGCTGTTCTTAACGAAAGTGAGTCCATAAAGGTCTGTAGCCAAACCGAAAACACCTTTTTTTACGTTTTCGAGTTCAAAATACGGACGTGTCATTTCATCATTCAGATCGAAACGCTCATCTTTCAGTTTATCGGAATAAAAACTCCAGTCCCAAGGCTGAATTTCTATTGGTTTTCCCTCCATTTTAGCAGCGTAATCTTCTACATCTTTTACCTCCTGACGGGCAGTTTCACCGTAAGCTTTAGCAAGCTGGTTCATCAGGTTATAAACCCCTTTCTCGTTCTTTGCCATTCGGTCTTTCAAAGCATATCCGGCATAATTTTTATAACCCAGCAAATTAGCGATCTGCAAACGCAGGTTTACTATTTTCTCAATATTCTCTTTATTGTCAAACTCTCCACCCATCACACTTTTAGTGCTATATGCCATATAAAGCTTCTCGCGTAAATCGCGTCGGGTGGAATATTTCATGAAACCAATGTAACTGGGAGCCGATAAATCGAACATCCAGCCTTCTTTTCCTTTCAATTTGGCTTTTGCTGCTGCCGCATCTAATACACTTTCGGGCAAACCGGCCAAATCTGCTTTATCGGTAAGCAACATTTCAAATTTATTGGTTTCTTTCAGGTTGTTCTGTCCAAAATCGAGTGTGGTTTTGCTCAATTCCATCGATAACTTCCGGTACGTTTCCTTATCTTCAGCAGATAGAGTTGCACCACTGTTTTCAAATCCTTTGTATGTCTCTTCCACCAAACGGATTTGTTCAGAAAGCAAACCCGAGGAAAGACGATTATCGTAAACTGTTTTTACACGTGCAAACAGTTTTTCGTTTAAGTAGATATTATTATCATGTTCCGACAATTTCGGGCTCAATCGTTGTGAGATCATCATCATCTCATCATTGCTCTCGGCACTCAACAGATTAAAGAAAACACCACTCACTCGTTTCAGCATTTCACCCGAATATTCCATTGCGGCAATGGTATTTGCGAAAGTAGGAGCAGACGGATTCGCAGCAATCGTTTCAATTTCAACCTTATGTTGGCGGATAGCCTCATCAAAAGCAGGTTCGTAATGTTCAATTTTAATTTTATCAAACGCGGGCGTACCATGTTGCGTTTCGAACGGTTTGAAAAATGGATTTTCATCTGCCACAGAGGCTCTAATTATTGTTGTCATAAAAAGTAATACAAAAAATAGTTTTCTCATAACTAAGTGATTATTTGATTTAAAATTGGACACAAAGATAATATTTTTCGCACGAAATACTTATTGTATTCGTTTGTTTTATTCTTCGACTTGCCGGTTTAACGGAAACCTTGTAAATTTGAGCGATCAATTACATTAATATGAACAATTCCAAAATTTTTTCAATGCCCTTTGCAAATGTTTATCCGCTCTACATTCAAAAAGTGGAAAAAAAAGGACGTACCAAGACCGAAGTAGATGATATTATTTCCTGGTTAACAGGCTATGATGAGAAATTATTGCAGCAGCAAATAGATAAAAATGTCGATTTCGAAACATTCTTCGGTGAAGCACCGCAAATTAACCCGAATGCTTCAAAAATTACAGGAGTAATTTGTGGGTATCGGGTTGAAGATATTGAAGATGAGCTGATGCAGAAAATTCGTTATTTAGACAAATTAATTGACGAATTGGCAAAAGGAAAATCGATGGAAAAGATTTTGAGAAAGTAAAAAAACTCTTGTTTGTTATGCCGGGATACCAGCATCCCTGCAAACAAGAACTTTCTATTTCATTATATAAATCAAATCTCGCAGATCACATGCTGATTCTCATCAAGAAACTTCATTAAACCTCCTCAGCTTTAGCTTTATACGCCATAGCATAAAACCGGATTTGCTTGATAACCGAAAGCAATCCGTTGGAACGTGTAGGTGAAAGATGTTCGGTTAGTCCTATTTCTTTCATAAAGCGCAAATCGGCGGCAAGAATTTCATCATAAGTACGTTGATTAAAAACACGTAAAACCAATGCCAGCAGTCCTTTCACGATTAACGCATCACTCTCGGCCTGAAAGTATAACTTACCATCTCGATAATCGGTCTGCAACCACACACGACTCTGGCAACCTTTGATCAGGTTATCGGGTGTTTTATATTTTTCGTCAAGCGGGGCAAGGCCATTGCCTTGTTCAATAATGTAAGCGTATTTGTCCATCCAGTCATCATAGATGCTGAATTCGTCTATAATTTCTTGTTGTATTTGGTCTAGTGTCATTATACGTTTGATTTTATGAGTCACGAGTGCGGAGTAGAGACGCGATTAATCGCGTCTCTACCAGGGCAGCCGTAGATTGTTCCATTCATTTTCAATTTATATTATTTCTCCCTGTAAATCACCTCCATCACCGTTTGTCCGGCGGCATTGAGTGTTTCTTTGCTGATATTTCGCATATCATCGTTAAGTGTGTGCCAATGCGGCGCAAAACCATGATCGCTATCTTTTAAATTGATGATATTCGCACACGGAATACCTCTTTTTTCAATGACCGGGACGTGGTCGTCTGTGATGTAACTACCGTTTCGTTGAACAAAGAATTGTCCGTAACCTAAGTTTGAAGCCATACTCCAAATTTTTGAAACCACGTTTGAAGCATGTTGCATAGAATAACCTTCCCTTAGAAACGTGGCGTTTGCAGCACCCACCATATCGAGCAAAATTCCGTAAGAAGCTTTATAATTAGCCGTGTGCGGATTTTCCGACCAATATCGCGAACCAACACACCACCATTCACCGGAAACAAAATTCTTATCGAATGATGCTTGTCCCCAATCTTCCAGATCGAAAAAGATAATATCAATTCCCACATCGGCAGGACGTTGTTGCAATTGTCGGGCAATTTCCAACAAAACCCCCACTCCACTCGCACCATCATCGGCACCGGCAATCGGTAGTTTCTGCCTTTCGGCATCCGGTTCTTCATCGGCAAACGGGCGGCTGTCCCAATGAGCAAACAGCAAAACACGCTTCTCTTTTCCGGGTTGATAACTACCGATAATATTCCGGATCTCTATATTTTGTCCGTTATAATGCGTTATATTGGCTTTTTGCTCAAAAACAGTTGCACCGAAACCGGCAAGTTTTGTCGCCAGATAATCGCAGCAAGCGTTGTGCGCCTGAGTTCCCGGAACCCGTGGCCCGAAACTGACCTGTTTTTCAACAAAACTATATGCACTATCGGCATTAAAATCGGGAGAAGTTTTGATATAAGAGGTGCTTGCGGGTTCCCTACCCGTATTCTTCTGCGATTGGCATGAATTACACGATACGGAAAAAACAAAACCAATTGTTAAAAGCAAAAGTACGAATAGTGAATTTAGTTTTTTCATCAGTTATTTTTCTGATATGTGAAATTAGAAATACCGATATTCTTGTATGTTTCTTTTAACGCTTCCTCGTCGTCTGAAATAACCAACAGCTTGTCTCCATCATGAAGTTCGGTTTGCCCGGTTGGGATGAAAAACCTTTCGCCTCGTTTCACCATTACCGCCAGGGTTTTATCAGGCAAAGGCATCTCCATCAGGTTTTTACCGTGTCTCAATGTTTCTTCAGTAATAATAATCTCTGTCATTGCCGATTTTATTTCTTCGGAAAACTCAACATCGAAATCTTCAAAACTTTTGTATTTGTTGGGTTTTTCGGCCAAACCAAGCCATTTCGCAACTATGGGGAGCGAAGTTCCCTGATACAACAAGGAAACAATAGTTATTACAAAAACGACATTAAAAATTGTTCTCGCACCCGGAACATCTGCCGCCAACGGTAATATGGCAAAAATGATGGGTACAGCTCCGCGTAACCCTACCCACGAAATATAGGTTTTATCGCGAAACGATATTTTTTTAAAAGGAATAAGACAAAGAAAAACAGTGACCGGACGTGCTATGAAAATCATGAAAAGAGCAATGATGATACCCGGTATCAATACCGGAACCAACTCAGTGGGATTAACCAGCAATCCTAACGTCAAAAACAAGAGAATCTGACTCATCCACGCAAATCCGTCCATAAAGTTCATCGATGTACGTTTGTGTGCAAACCTGGAGTTTCCGATCACCAGGCCGGCAATGTAAACTGCCAGATATCCGTTTCCTTTTAAGTAATAAGTAACGGCAAAAATAAATATACCGGTTATAAGCAGTAACACCGGATACAGGGATGCATTATCCATTCTGATGCGATTTATGATAACCACGGCAAATCTTCCTAAAAAATATCCCAACAATGAACCGATTACCAATTGAATAATAATATTGACAAAAACCATCAGATAATTGGGATCTCCGCCAATATTTATAATACCAATAAAGGTGATCGTAAGCATATAAGCCATCGGATCATTACTTCCGCTTTCCAGTTCGAGCAATGGACGGAGATTATTTTTCAACGTAAGCCCTTTAGAGCGAAGAATACCGAAAACCGACGCCGAATCGGTAGATGAAACAGTAGAAGCCAGCAACATAGCTGTAAGAAATCCAACCCCCAATCCCGCATAAACCTGATCGGACAACCACCAGGTAAAAACACCCGTAATGATGGCGGTTATAAATACTCCCAGTGTTGCCAAGATAACTCCGGGCTTAATTACAGGTCTTATTTCCCTGAATTTCGTATCTAAACCTCCTGAAAAAAGGATAAGAGTTAAACAAACTGTTCCGATGGCTTGTGCTATTTGGATGTTTTCGAATCTGACACCAAATCCGTCACCTCCAAAAATCATCCCCACCAACAGGAAAAGTAACAAAACAGGGACGCCAAATTTATGCCCGGCTTTGCCCACTACCATACTCACGAAAAAAAGAAAAGACCCGATAAGCAATACAAGTTCTGTCGTAAGTTCCATTCTTATTGTGTTAGAATTGTTTGAAAATTATTTGATTTTCTTTCACAGCCAGTCTTGCAGTTTTTCCCATAACGAGTGGAAAATTGTATTTTACGTGACCTGCCGGAAAATCGAAACAAACCGGAAAGTCGTATTCTGCCACTGCCTGTGCTATAGATTCGTATAGCGCCAGATACATATCGTTATCTTCAGTATAATCGCTGAATTGACCCACAATTAATCCCGATATTTTATCAAAGATGCCGGCAAGCTTCAATTGATTGATAAATCTGTCCACTTTATAGGGTTCCTCTCCGATATCTTCAATAAACAGTACTCCTTTTTTAGGAATTTTGGCATATTTAGTTCCCAAAAGCCCACAAAAAACAGAAAGATTGCCTCCAAACAGTTTTCCTGATGCTTTACCTTTTCGATTCAGATGAGCATAATTTGCAAAAGGAATATCGTATATAATGGGTTCTCCGGCAACGATGGCTTTCGTGAAACGGACGGAAATATCAGCAGGCCCTTCTTCGGCAAAATGCTTTGCCATAGGTCCGTGAATGGACATAATTCCGTTGCTTTGCAACGCAGCGTGCAGAACGGTAATGTCACTGTAACCAATAACCCACTTGGGATGTTGTTTTATACCGGTGAAATCGAGTTTATCAAGCAAATGAACCGTTCCGTATCCACCACGTGAGCAGAAGATCAGTTTTACATCGGGATCGTCCATAGCCTGTTGTAAATCCGATAAACGTTGCTCCACAAACCCGCTAAAACGACCGGTATGACACAAGGCATTTTCGGAAACTTCTACCCCCAGTCCCCACTCGCTGAGCACAACGGCAGCTTTTTCCACCAACCCGGCATCGATTTTCCCGGCAGGCGAAAGAATAACTGCTTTATCGCCGATTTGTAATTTTGGAGGTTGAAGCATTTATGAGTTCGAATTTTAAACTTCAGACACCAGAAGTCAGGTTTTTATATTGTCTGAAATCTGGTGTCTGATATCTTTTATCTGTTTTTATGCATCAATGTGCGCGTATGTAGCATTCTCTTCGATGAATTCCCGGCGTGGAGCAACATCCTCGCCCATCAGCATCGAGAAGATCATATCGGCGTCAGCCGCATTTTCGATGGTTACCTGACGAAGCGTACGTTTATCGGGATTCATTGTTGTTTCCCAAAGCTGCTCGGCATTCATTTCTCCCAAACCTTTGTATCGTTGAGAGTGAACGGCATTCTCGTTTCCATCGGCATATTTATCGATAAACGCCTGGCGCTGACGATCGTCCCAGCAATATTCTTCAATTTTCCCTTTTTTACAAAGGTAAAGTGGCGGAGTGGCAATATACACGTAACCGTTCTCGATAAGCGGTTTCATATAACGGAAAAAGAAGGTCAGGATAAGCGTGGCAATGTGGCTTCCGTCCACATCAGCATCGGTCATTATCACCACTTTGTGGTAACGAAGTTTCTCTATATTCAGCGCTTTGGAATCTTCTTCCGTTCCAATAGTTACACCTAAAGCAGTATAAATATTGCGGATTTCTTCGTTCTCAAATACACGATGAGTCATCACTTTTTCCACGTTCAGAATTTTTCCGCGAAGCGGAAGAATGGCCTGAAACATGCGATCTCGGCCTTGTTTGGCAGTTCCACCAGCCGAATCTCCCTCCACGATAAAGATTTCGCATTTTTCGGGATCTCTGTCGGAGCAGTCGGCTAATTTTCCGGGAAGTCCCCCACCCGATAACGGCGATTTCCGCTGGATCAATTCCCTGGCTTTACGCGCAGCATGGCGGGCTGTAGCAGCAAGAATCACTTTCTCTACAATGATTTTCGCTTCTTTCGGATTCTCCTCCAAATAATTATTCAACGCCTCTCCAATAGCCTGATCTACGGCGCCCATAACTTCACTATTCCCCAGTTTGGTTTTCGTTTGCCCTTCGAATTGCGGTTCAGCAACTTTTACCGATAACACGGCAGTTAGTCCTTCCCGAAAGTCGTCACCGCTGATTTCAACCTTCACTTTTTCAAGCATTTTGGAATCCTCGGCATATTTCTTCAGTGTGCGTGAGAGCCCTCTGCGAAAACCGGTAAGGTGAGTTCCACCCTCAATGGTGTTGATGTTATTTACGTAAGAGAATATATTTTCGTTATACGTTGAGTTGTATGTCATCGCTATCTCGATGGGAATTCCTTGTTTTTCGGTAATGATGTGAATGGGTTCCGAAATTAACGGTTCTTTCGCCTTGTCGATGTAACGCACGAACTCTTCAAGACCGTTCTCCGAATAAAAACTTTCCGTTTTAAAAGTGCCGTCTTCTCTTAAATTTCTTTTGTCGGTAAGTGTCAGCGTTACGCCTGCATTCAGAAAAGCCAGTTCGCGAAGTCGTGTAGACAGAATATCATAGCGATATTCGTTAACGATGAAGATCGTATCATCGGGCTTAAAAGTTACTATGGTTCCTGTGATATCGGTATCACCGATCACCTGTACATCGGCATAAGGCTTTCCGCGTGAATATTCCTGAACATGGATCTTTCCACCGCGATGAATTTCGGCTTTGAGATACATGGAAAGCGCATTCACACACGATACACCGACCCCATGTAGTCCTCCTGAAACCTTGTAAGTTCCCTTATCGAATTTGCCTCCGGCGTGTAATACCGTAAGCACCACCTCGAGTGCAGATTTCTTTTCTTTCTCGTGATAATCTACCGGAATTCCTCGTCCGTTATCGGTAACGGTGATGGAATTATCTTCATTGATGGTAACATTTATTTCGTTGCAATATCCGGCAAGCGCTTCGTCGATAGAGTTATCAACCACTTCGTAAACAAGATGATGAAGTCCTTTTTCGCTCACGTCTCCGATGTACATCGCGGGGCGTTTACGTACCGCTTCCAACCCTTCAAGTACCTGAATATTCTGTGCGGAATAATTCCCGCTTGCCGATTTTTTTTCTTCTTCTGTCATTTTAATCCTTTAATTATCTCTCTGAGAATTAGTAATTTATTCATATTAGCGTTTAGGCTAAAAAATCGAACAAATATACGAAAAATTTGCCGTTCAGCCAACCGTTTTTCGTTTTTTTAGCACAAAAAAAGCGGCTGAAATGCCGCTTAAAACTCATAATCGATGGCCGCCCGCTCCGTTCGCACCTTAACAATAAATCCTCCCACTTTTTGGTGTTCGGGATGCGAAATATAAGTCTTTAAATCTTCCAGATTCTTAAATTCACTGTCGAGCATAATATCGTGATTACCCGCAGGAGCATCGGCATGATTTATCGATACTTCCATTTTAAGAATTTCGGGGATCAACTCTTTCAGCGCTTCAAGACGCTGTTTTATTATCGCCGCATTCACGGCTCTCGAATTACCTTCGGCTTCATCAGCCAGCTTAAAAAGCACAATGTGCTTGATCATAAATTGTTGATTTTTAATTCATCTTATAATGTATTCCTGAGACTTAGTCAAAGTCCAAAATTACTAAAAACATTATCTGAAAGATCAAAGAAGCTCCTTATTTTTTGTAACTTTGCTTTGAGCATAAACTAAAATCGAAAAAATTAAACAGTTATGAGTACAGGAACAATTATTACCATCGTGGGCGTTCTGGTAATTGTATTGGCGTTTTTCCAATACTACAGCGCCGGCAAAAAGAGAAGGCGAAGATACAGGGACAAAAAGTAATAAATTTTGTGTTTAATTGCCGAAGAAAGATAAAAAAAGCCGAACATAAATGTCCGGCTTCATCTATTTTGATGAAATAAAAATCAACCCAACTTGCTAATATGAGCAGCCAATTTAGACTTCAAGTTATTAGCCTTATTTTGGTGAATAACTTTTTTCTTCGCCAGTTTATCTAACATCGAACAAACCTCGGGATACATTTTCGTAGCTTCTTCCTTTGAAGTTAAAGCGCGCAATGCACGTACCGAATTCCTGGTTGTGCGTGAAACGTAACGATTTGATAAACGACGAACTTTTGTCTGTCTGATTCTTTTTTCTGCTGATTTGTGATTTGCCATTATCGTTGACTTTTTAAATCTTTTTTTATTGTAGCCCATAGGGGAATCGAACCCCTCTTTCCAGAATGAAAATCTGGCGTCCTAACCGATAGACGAATGGGCCATTTGAGATGCTAACCCGAAAGAAAAATTAACCTTTCCTCAAATTGCGAGTGCAAAGATAGAACCTTTTTCGAGATCAACAAAATTTTGCATATATTTTTTCTCAAAAAACTTTATTTTAAATCGAAAAAAGAAAAAATATATGTCAAACAGAATTTTAAACCTCGATAAATTGGATATTTGAAAAATAATTTCTAATTTTGCACCCCGATAATTCAGCAACAAATAAAACATCAGATAAAATGAAAAGAACATTTCAACCCTCTAACAGAAAGAGAAGAAACAAACACGGTTTCCTTTCGAGAATGGCAACCAAAAACGGAAGAAAAGTATTGGCTGCCCGCCGTGCAAAAGGAAGAGCAAGATTAACCGTTGCCGATTAATCAGAAAAGACTTTCAACTTACTAAAAGCAGGAATATGCGACGCATATTCCTGCTTTTTTGTTATGTTTCATCGAACATATAAAACTCTTTGCCGGTAAAAAACTAAAAACAATCATTTTTTTTATACTTTTGTAGAGAAATTTCAACATCATATTTTAAGTATGAGTACAAAACCTGTTATTAAGAATTTTCCCGGAAACAACATTCTCCTCAACATAGTGGCAATTGGGGTTGTTGCTGTTCTTCTGCTGATACTTACCCTGCTTTTTCTGAATGTGTACACTCGTCACGGACAAAACGTGATAGTGCCTCAGTTGCAAGGACTTCAGGAAGAAGAAGCCGATGCCATTCTGAAATCAAAAGGATTGGATATCCAGGTAGTGGATTCTATTTTTAAAAAAGATGCTGTTCCCGGCTCCATCATTGATCAAACGCCAAAGCCAAACAACAAAGTGAAGGAAGGCCGCGATATTTACGTTACTATTTATGCCCGTAACCCACAGCAAATTTCCGTCCCCGGCCTGGTGGATTTCTCAACACGTCAGGCCGTAGCATTGCTCAATTCCATCGGATTTACGCAAATTGCCATCGAGGAAGTTCCTGCTCAGTATAGCGGATTGGTTATGTCGGTTGAGTATCGGGGGAAAAAACTGATGCCAGACGAGCAAATCCCTGCCGGATCACCTCTTAAGTTAGTGGTAAGCAGCGGATTTGTTGACGACTCACTTAACCTGAACAGGGAATACGTGGTTTCGCCGGGACAAGCAAGAATGGCTCCGGACTCTACTCAAAACACGCCGACTCAACCCTCGAATATTGACGAATCATTCTTTTAATTAGAAGTGTTAGAAAACGATCTCGATGATATACAGGATTTATCGGAAGAAGACGATGAACTGATCGTCGGCACATCCGATAATCAAAAATTCGAGCATTATCGATTTGTAGCCGATAAAGGACAAAGTCTGCTGCGAATCGATAAATTTTTATCAGACCGTATTGAAGGTATTTCCAGAAACCGTATTCAACAGGCAGCCGATGCTGATTGTATCCTCGTAAACGGAGCAGCCGTAAAATCGAGTTACAAAGTAAAACCCCTGGACGTTATTACTATTGTAATGGATCGTCCGAGGAGAGAATTGGAAATTCTTCCCGAAGACATTCCACTCAATATCGTTTATGAAGACGATGATTTGATGGTTATCAATAAACCGCCGGGTATGGTAGTACATCCCGGACACGGAAATTACACCGGAACTTTAGTAAACGCAATAGCGTTTCATTTGCAATACGAACACGGAATGGATATGACCGATCCGCGACTGGGATTGGTTCATCGGATTGACAAAGATACATCGGGATTGCTGCTCGTGGCGAAAACACCCGATGCCAAAACGCACCTTTCAGCACAATTTTTCAACAAAACCACCAAACGCCGCTACGTGGCGCTGGTGTGGGGAAACGTTGCCGACGATGAAGGCCGTATCGAAGGAAATATCGGACGCGACCCGAAAGACCGCATGCAAATGCGCGTTTTCGAAGACGAAGAGCACGGAAAACCTGCGGTTACACATTACAAAGTGTTGGAACGGTTTGGCTATGTAACGCTTGTTCAGTGCGAACTGGAAACCGGACGTACACATCAGATCCGTGTGCATATGAAACACATCGGGCACACACTGTTCAACGACGAACGTTACGGTGGCAACGAAGTACTTCGCGGAACGCATTTTGCAAAATACAAGCAATTTGTGTATAATTGTTTCGCCATTTGTCCGAGACAATGTTTGCACGCGCAAACCCTCGGATTCGTTCATCCGCGAACGGGAAAAGAAATGTTTTTCGAGAGTGAGTTACCACAAGATATGTCGGATATTATTGAAAGATGGAGGACATATACGGAAGCAAGAGAAATCAGAAATTAGAAATCAGAAATTTGAAGATGAAAAAAAACATCGCTATTGTTTGGGGAGGCTATTCGTCAGAAAAAGAGGTTTCGGAACGAAGTGCCCAAGGCATATACTCTTTTATCGATAAAGAGAAATATAATCTTTATAAGGTGAAAATTGACGCGCAGGTGTGGGGAGTTGAATTTAACGGAGAAACATACCCTGTAGATAAAAACGATTTCAGTTTCACGGCAAACGGACAAAAAACTGCGTTTGATTTTGCTTATATCACCATCCACGGCACTCCGGGAGAAGACGGTATTTTGCAAGGCTACTTCGACTTGCTTCGCATACCCTACTCCAACTGTGGAGTACTAGCTTCGGCGTTGACTTTCAGCAAGTTTACGTGCAATAACTTTCTCAAAAGTTTTGGGTTCAAGGTGGCTGAATCGGTTGTGCTTCGTAAGAACGATTCGTACGATACCGAAACAATCGTAAAAAAATTAGGCTTGCCCGTTTTTGTTAAACCTAATGTAGGAGGCTCCAGTTTTGCAACCACTAAAGTAAAAGAAGCGTCACAACTGAAACACGCAATCGATGAAGCTTTTGGCGAAGCTCCCGAAGTGATGATCGAAAGTTTTATATCGGGTACAGAAGTAACCTGTGGATGCTATCAGGGAGGAAAAGGTTTTCAGCGCTTGCCGCTCACCGAAGTAGTTACCGAAAATGAGTTTTTCGATTACAATGCCAAATACAAAGGACAGGTAGATGAAATTACCCCTGCCCGGATTCCTGACGACATTGCAAAACAAATTCAGGGGCAAACCGAACGGATTTATCATCTTATCGGTGCAAAAGGTATCATCCGTGCAGATTACATTATTTCCGGCGGTGTTCCTGTTCTGCTGGAAGTAAATACCACACCCGGAATGACCGAAACCAGTTTTATTCCACAACAGGTGCATGCTGCCGGACTCGATATTTCCGATGTGATGACCGATATTATTGAGTACGAATACAATAAAATAAAAAAATAACCTTAGAAAACTACGGAGTAACTTATCGATACAAATTATGGAAGAAAATATTAAGCAGAATTTCGACGATATTCGTCCTTTACACGACAATGAAGTACCTTCGGCTGTTAAATCTCTGATAAATGATCTCTATTTTCGCAGAGCAGTTGAACCGATGATCAAGCCAATTTCGTGGGAAATATTTAGCGGAGCCATGCTGGCGTGCAAATCGGTTAATGATTTTCAGGGCACCATCATTTATCCGTTTATGAAACAACTTATCGCAAAAACCACATCGGAACTGACGGGTATCGGATTTGATGATCTTAAAAACGGTTCAAGCCATATCTTCATTTCCAATCACCGCGATATTGTATTAGACGCCGCATTTCTGAACATTTTGTTTTTTGACGAGAAAATTAACACATCCGAAATTGCCATTGGCGATAACCTGCTAATTTATCCGTGGATTACCGAACTGGTAAGGCTTAACAAAAGTTTTATCGTAAAACGAGGTGTTTCGGTACGCGAAATGCTGGATACTTCCAGGCATTTATCGGAATATATTTTCGATACTATCGTCAACCGGAATCAGTCCATCTGGATTGCTCAACGCGAAGGCCGGGCAAAGGATTCAGATGATAAAACACAGACCAGTCTGTTGAAGATGCTTACACTCTATAACAGTTCAAAACCGGTAGAAGCACTTAAGTCAATAAATATCGTGCCGCTTTCCATTACATACGAATTCGATCCCTGCGATTTTCTCAAAGCAAAAGAATATCAGCTTAAAAGAGATAATCCGGAACACAAGAAAAGTCAGGCCGATGATATCGAAAATATGCGGACGGGCATCATGGGTTTCAAAGGAAAAGTCTTTTTCAAGTTTGGGAAACAGATTAACGATGAACTTTCGCAAATCGGTACTGAAGCAAATCGTACGCAAATACTGGAGTCCGCTGCCAACGCTATCGATACGGAAATTTATAAAAACTATGTTTTCTTCCCCATGAACTACATTGCTTATGATTTGATGGAAAACAGCAACAAGTTTATCGATAAATATACGGAAGAAGACAAGGTAGCATTTGATAAATACATTGACGGACAGATAGTAAAAATTGATATTCCGAACAAGGATTACGATTTTTTACGTGAAAAACTGATCGAGATGTACGGAAATACGGTAAAGAATTTTGTTTCAGTAAAATAACGTTGTGCATTGAGTAGAACTTGAAACGATGAAATGGAAATATTTCGCATATCTGACGGTTTTTTTTCTCATTGTCCTTGCGTGTGATAAGGAAGACAAACGTGTCGATAATTTCCTGGTGGAATTTGCCACAGTTGTGAAACCTGCAGACAAGATAACTTTCCAGCTAGACAACAATAAAATACTTATTCCGAAAGAATTGAAAGATTATTCGGGTAACAACGGGCAACGTGTTATTCTCAATTACACTCCTTTACGCGGGGATACCGTGAAAGTAAACAATGTTTCCGATATTTTTACGGGGACCGTACAAGAAATCAGCGCTGTTGCCGATCTAGTCAAGGACCCTGTAAAAATACAGAGTATTTGGGTAGGCGGAAACTACCTGAACATGATTCTTGAAATAGAATACTACGATAAAACACACACCATCGGGTTATTTCGCGACACCCAATCACCCACAATCAACTTATATTTCGCCCACACCAAAAATGACGATCCGCCCGGATATGTCAAAAAACTGTCCGCGTCCTTCTCACTTTCTTCCATTAAATCTGTCGATGGCTCCCCCACTCCATTTCGGATAAATATTAACACATACAGTGGTGTGCGGGTGTTTGAGTTGGAGGTGAAATAGACAAGGTAATTCCGACAGTTATTTGGGCCGTCTTAGGTATCTTATTCCCAAGCTTTTGATTTCTTATTTGTAGACGGACATTCAAAAAAATGCCCCGCAGATAGGCGAGGCGCTAAATGTTTTCACAACGGAATAATCCTTATTGTGAATTGCTTTTAAAACTTTGTGCTTCAAAAGTACAACTTATTTGTGTTTTTTACAATTTTTTTCAAAAAAATATTTAACTTTACCCGAAAACAATTCTAATACGTTATAAAATAAGAATTTGTATATCTTAGCTAATAAACTTATCACACCTTATGGATAGAGCAACGTTCCTAAAAATTACGGGATCCGGAGCAGGAAGCTTTCTTTTTTCGGGCTTAGAGATGAAGGCTGAAAGCTTGAGATACGAACTCAGAAAAGTAAAAATCTACGACAACTATGTTCGCGGAGTAAACTTCAGAAAGAACGATTTCCTTTCTCACATTCCCCAAGTAAACGACGTGTTACAATTAGAGCGCGAACCCGACAACAAATACGACCGCTTTGCAATAAAAGTACAAAAAGATGGGAGGTTCCTTGGCTACATCGCCGCTTACGAAAATATTACCCTCGCGTTACTTATGGATCAGGGCGTACGCCTAGAAGCCTCTGTCAGCAAAGTTTCCGAAAATATAACTGATAAAAAATATCTGGACAAAGTGTTTTCCGTTCAGATTTTCGCAAAACTTCTTGTTCCTTTCGACCACTTAAAAGTGAACGATTTAGGAAAAGAAAGAGCAGATGATGTGGAGGATGTTTATAGGAAAGGTATAATAAAATAAAAATATTATGAAAAAAATTTTAGGACTAGATTTGGGAACAAACTCTATTGGTTGGGCATTGATTGAGATAGACCACGGACAAAGATATGTGAAAATCATTGGGCTTGGTTCGCGCATTTTACCTATGGACTCTGGAGAAATTGGCGATTTTGAACAAAGCGGTAAGATTAAAAGTTCTGCTGCTCAAAGAACTGAAAAAAGAGGCCCAAGGCGTCTAAATGAAAGATATTTGCTAAGAAGAGACAGATTACATCTGGTACTTGACTTACTCAGTGCACTACCCGAACATTATAAATTGGAAATTGACTTTACCAATGTGAAAGGTGAAAAAAGTGGCAAGTTTAAAGCTAATAAAGAACCAAAGTTAGCTTATCTTCCAAAGCAAAAAGGAGAGAAAGCAAAGTTTATTTTTATGGATTCGTATGTGGAAATGATTGATGATATAAATGTCAATAATATCAAAAACACTAAAGGGAATCGGATTCCCTATGATTGGACATTATATTACTTACGACAAAAATCTCTTTCCAAAAAAATAAGTTTAGAAGAATTAGCCTGGGTATTATTGAGCTACAATCAGAAGAGAGGATATGAAAAGACAGAGATTGAAGACAAGTCCACAAAAGATAATGAATTTATTGAGGAACTTGATTTGCGTGTTAAAGAAGTGATACCCAAAATAGATAAAGCAGGTAATAAACTTTTTGAAATTCATTTAGATGGTAATGATGGTTTTGTTTATTATGAGTATTCTGATATTCAAATGACATTTGAAAATGATATAAAAGAAATCATCAAAACATCAAAAGTAGATGACGAAGGAAATACCGATAACAAAAATACACAATTTAAAATAGTTGACATTTATCCTTTAACCATTACCGATGTTAAATATGAAAAAGACAATGAAAAGCATAAGTACACGCTGACTTATGATAATGGGTGGAATGAAGTTAAAGATCAGAAGAACTTTACATTCAAATATAAAAATGCACTTAACAAGACATTTGATTATATAGTAACAACTGTTTATGATATTAATGGGGAAGTAAAAAATCAACAAGGTAAAGAAAGAACACTTCGGGAACCTGATTTTAGTGACAACTCATCTGATTGGACACTACTTAAAAAGAAAACAGAGAAGGAGGTATTAGCTTTTAACATAGATCAAGGATTAAAAAAAGAAGATGGCAGTGCTCAAAATTTCATTTCTCCCAAAATCTACAATGTTCTAAAAAATGATGCTAAATCAAATATTCACACAAAAATTATTGGCGGAATGTTCCAAGTAGTGGACAGGGATTTTTACAGAGAAGAGCTGAGCCAAATTATTACAACCCAGAAACAATTTCATACAAGTTTAGAAGACAAAAAGATATTCGAAAAATGTGTTGAAACACTTTATCCTAAAAACAAAAACCATCAAGATGCACTGTTAAAAAACAAAGATGCAATTCAGTATCTTTTAGTTGAAGATGTTTTACTGTATCAAAGACCACTTAAAAGTAAAAAATCGGAAATTGCAGATTGTAAGTATGAAATAAGATATTGGAAGGATATAGAAGACAAAAATGGCAATCCATTAAAAGAAGTTGATATCGAAACTGGAGAAATTTATGTAAAAAAAGAGCCTGTTTATATTAAAGCAGTCTCAGCATCGCATCCATATTTTCAGGAGTTTAGGATTTGGGATAAATTGCATAACTTAAAATTAATCCAACTTTCAAAAGAAGTTGATGGTAATACTTTAACCAATCAAGACATTACAAAAGAATATTTTAAAAGTGAGAAAGAATACCAAGAACTTTTTGATGAAATAAACAATAGAAAATCATTTAGCCAAGAGCAATTTCTCTCTTATTGTAAAAAGAAATTCAAGATTGATTACAAACCCAAAGACAGCAACTTTACGTGGAATTTTCCAGAAGATGAGGAAATAAAGGGGAATGAAACTCGTGTAAGTTTTGTTACGCGATTTAAGCGATGTGGTTTTTCGAATTATATCGATTTTCTGACCCAAGAAAAAGAATTAGAATTGTGGCATTATCTTTATTCTGTAAGCTATAAAGAAAGAATAACTAACGAGAATAAAAGTATAAATACTTTTTTCAAAAACTATTTCAAAGACTTTGATATTAATCTGGAAATTAAAGAAAAAATCGTCAATGATTTTGTAAACTATCCAAAATTTGATTCAAAGTATTGTGTTTATTCCGAAAAAGCTTTAAAGAAGTTTATTCCCTTGATAAATATGGGAGAAAACAATCAGAAGTATGCTTGGAAAAATGAAAAATGGTATCAAGATTGGCAGAAAAGTCTTGATGCTCGTAAATCTGAAATAATTGAGAGATTAAAGAGTATCGATTTTGAGAAGGATGATATAGATTATTCAAAGGCAGTTCATATAAACGTTGATTTGCAAAAGAGAGAAATTCCATTTCCAAAAGGTCTTTTCAATACATTTAGAGAATTTGAAAAGGTTGAAGAATTCGAGAAATTAAATTTAACCCAAGCATCATATCTCATTTATGGCAGACACTCTGAATTGGCTCAAGCAAAGTATTGGACTTCGCCCGACGATATAAGAAAGCAACTTCATCAAGAGTTAAAACAGCATTCATTGAATAATCCTGTTGCCGAGAAAGTTATTTTAGAAATGATGCAAGTAGTTGCAGACATTTGGGAATTTCTTGGAGAAAAACAGAAAAACTACTTCTCTGAAATCCACTTAGAAGTAGGTAGAGAGTTAAAAAAATCAGCCAAAGAAAAAGAAGCTGAAACTAAACGGATGTCCGATAATCGTTCTCAAAACAAAAGACTTCGTCAAGTACTCGAAGAATTCCTTGCAAACAGCCATTATAATGCCAATCCAAAAAATTCTGACCATTTCGAGCGATTAAAAATAGCAGAAGAAGGTGCCGAGCACAGAAGCAATATAGATAAGAAGTTTTTTGAGGATAATGAAAAATTAAAAGCAGGGAATATAACCAAAAAGGATATTGATGAAATTCTTAAAAAGAGCTACGTTTCAAAAGAAGATTTTGAAAAATACAAACTTTGGATAGAGCAAGGTTATCGCTCTCCATATTCGGGGCAAATAATTCAGCTTACAGACTTATTTGATGGAACAAAATTCAATATTGACCATATTTTTCCACAAGCATTAGTAACCAATGATTCGTTGAGTAATAAAGTTGTTGTTGAAGTAGACTTAAATAAGCTTAAGGACAATAGAACGGGTAGAGATTTTATTCAACAACAGCGAGGTCAAAGCTACTTGGGTATTCCTGTTTGTAGCGAAGAAAAGTATATTGAGATAGTAAAACAGCAATTTTCGGGCACAAAACGCTATATTCTTTTATCAAAGGATATTCCGAAAGAATTCACAAAAAGCCAATTGAATACAACACGGCATATCGCCCGAAAAGCGATGGAGTTATTAAGCCACATAGTAAGAGAGCCAGGGGAAATTGAATTCCGCTCTAAGAATGTATTACCTGTTACCGGTGAAATTACAACAAAATTAAAAAGAGCTTGGAAATTGGATGAAGTATGGACAGAATTAGTTGCCCCAAGATATATTCGTTTGAATGAATTAACACAATCTAAATTATTCGGCAGTTGGCAAATATCAAAAAATGGTAAAAAGTATTTTGATTGTAACTTGGATAACAGCGTTCGAGAAAAGGACGAATCTTATGATATAAAAAGAATCGATCATCGTCATCACGCCTTAGATGCATTAATTGTTGCATTATGCACCCAAGAACACGTTAATTACATTAACAATATAAATGCCGATGCCAAATCTAATAATTACGGAAAACAAAAACAAATTGAAAAGTATCGTCAAACACTTAAACGCAAAATAAAGTTTACAAAGAAGGACGACGAAAAAGATGAAAACAATTGGTATTATATGCTTCCTGGAGAAAAACGATTAAACAATGTCGAAAACTCTAATAAAAGCAGTGTGATAGAGATGGAATATCTCTTTATGGAGTTTGAGACTTTCCATAGTAATTATAAAAAAATGATTTTGACTGCATTGCAAAATACGATTGTTACATTTAAACAAAATCTACGCGTAATAAATAAAAGAGTGAATAGGTATAACAACACTCCTAATAAGAATAAGTTTGAAAAACAAAATACAGAAAATAGACAAAAGCAGAATTGGGCTATTAGACGAAGTTTGGGGAAAGAAACATTTTATGGAAAGCAAACAATAGATGGAGAGGAAAAAATTGTAATTCGGAAAAATATCGACACCTCTTTTGATGGTAATAAAATCAGAACAATTTCAGATACCCTTGGTTTTACTAAAACCATACTCTTTAATCAGCTCAAACAGTATGACACTATTGAATTACCTTTTGATGAAGCTATTTTTCACTTTGAAGCTCTTTTAGAAAAAGAAGAATTTGAAGCTATTGTGAATGATGATGATAATAATATTAAATCTATAGACGAACTATTCAGTTATTTGAAGCAAAATAAATTTAGATACAAAAAGTCTGATTATAAATATTTAAATGTTTTTATAGACCAAATTTCTTCCCGCAATTTCAGAAATGAAGACCAGTTCAATGATAAAATTAAAGAGCATCCTGAAATAGCTTTTACACCAGAAGCAATTGAAGAAATGAATAAATATGAAAACATAAAAAGGCTTAACAATGGCAAAGAGCATAAGCCTATTAAAAAAGTTACAATTACAAGAGGATTTGGGAAGCAAAGAGCTGTAAGTGAGAACGAAGCATCCGTTAAATCAAAACAGTTTGTAGTAAATGATGCCGGTTCTAATCTTTACCTTGGTTTTTACGAAAGATCACATAAAGATCTCAACGGGATTGATATGGTTGAGCGAAAATTTAAGGATATTGGATTGATAGAACTTATTGAAACTTTGAAACAAGATAGCTCTAAGCGCATAAATCCATTACCTGATAAAATCTATGATGATAAATTAAATGAGTATTTCTGGAAATTCACATTATCTCCATTAGATTTAGTCTATGTGCCAACTGATGAGGAAATCCAAAATCCTTCAATTGTCAATTTTAATGATTTAACCCAAGAGCAAATTGAAAGAATTTATAAGTATGTTGATGGAAGTGAAGATGTGGCAAACTTTATCCCTTATTATGCAACAAAACCAATTTGGAGATTTCACGGCAAGAAAAACAAAGAGATACATAAAGAATTAAGTGAAAACAATAAACTAGCGATTTCTTTACAAGATTTAATCCAAAATGAATTTGGTCTGGGAAGTCAACAAGATAAACATCAAAATATGATGAATGGTAAAACACAAATAAAGAAAATTTGCTGGAAATTAGAAATAAACAGGTTAGGACAAATCAAAAAAGTAATCCGATGATCAAAAAAACGCTCTACTTCGGAAATCCGGCATATTTAAGTTTACGAAACAAGCAATTGGTTATTCAGTTGCCCGAAGTGGTAAAAAACGACACTTTGCCTGAAACTTTCAAGGCAGATGCCGTGAAAACATTCCCGGTGGAAGATATTGGTGTGGTAATTCTTGACAATAAGCAAATAACCATTACCCATGGATTGATAGAGGCTTTGCTTGATAACAACAGTGCATTAATCACTTGCAACAGTTCACGAATGCCTGTTGGACTGATGCTTCCACTTGCCGGAAACACTACGCAAACCGAGCGCTTTCGAAACCAAATTGATGCATCCGTTCCGCTCAAAAAACAACTTTGGCAACAAACCGTACAGGCAAAAATTCAAAATCAAGCTTACGTTTTGGAGACCAAAGCAAAGGTAATTGTCAAGAATATGCGAGCGTGGGCATCCGATGTTAAAAGTGGCGACCCGGACAATTACGAAGCTCGTGCTGCAGTCTATTATTGGAACAATATTTTCCCGACAATTCCAGGTTTCACTCGCGGTAGAGAGGGCGATCCGCCCAACAATCTGCTCAATTACGGCTACGCCATTTTGCGAGCTGTGGTTGCCCGTTCGTTGGTTGCAAGCGGGCTTCTGCCCACTTTCGGCATTCATCATCGCAGCAAATATAACGTCTATTGTTTAGCTGATGATATAATGGAACCTTATCGTCCATTTGTGGATAAACTGGTGTTCGAGATAATGGAAAACGGTGCGGATATTTCGGATTTATCACAAGAAATAAAAGGCCAGTTACTGAATATTCCGGTGTTGGATGTAATTATCAACGACCAACGCAGTCCGTTGATGGTTGCCGTAGGGCAAACCACTGCATCGCTTTACAAATGCTTTTCAGGCGAAATACGCAAAATAAAATATCCTTCATTTGACTAGGAAACGACTTATTTTGATGATTTGAAGCAAAGTATGGAACGATTTAGCGAATATAGAATTATGTGGGTACTTGTGTTTTTTGATTTACCGACTGAAACCAAAAAAGAACGAAAAATATATTCGGATTTTCGCAAGAAGCTCATTCAAGATGGCTTCACTATGTTTCAGTTTTCGATATATTTGCGGCATTGTGCCAGCAGAGAAAATGCTGATGTACACATAAAACGCGTGAAAAGCTATCTTCCGCCTGCCGGACAAATCGGCATCCTTTGCATTACCGACAAGCAGTTTGGAAATATGGAACTGTTTGTCGGGAAAAAAGAAAAAGAGGTAAAAACGCCCTATCAACAATTAGAACTGTTTTAGCATAAAAAATCCCGCCTCTCGAGCGGGATTTTTTACATCCGAACAACTATTTTTTAATTTCTAAAAAACCTTGCAATACGTTGTGTTTTAGAAGAATACTGACATCCTGTTGTTCAGAATATCAAAGATACAAGTTTTTGAAAGCAATTCACAAC
>ENA-UOOM01001106-UOOM01001106.1-fermentation-metagenome-genome-assembly--contig:-NODE-1106-length-27175-cov-35.515745_pt1 | contig 27175 bp, 15 predicted proteins | sample MGYA00245781_ERZ724031 | MGnify/ENA primary metagenome ERZ724031 (study PRJEB28704, sample SAMN03018317) | fermentation metagenome | biome: anthropogenic terrestrial biome; feature: soil... | reverse complement strand
ATCATTCTTGACTAGCTATCTAACCTAAGTTCAATTTAGTCAATTTATTTGTAACACAATGATAATTTATTTAACTTTGTTTTTTAACTTATAATCAAATGAGATGAGAACAACAAAGTTAACAGAGGACTTCATCCGGATTTAAAAAAATAGTTATCCCTCACTTTTATGAAGACACATTTTTGGAGGGTTTAATTTCAACAATTAAGTTTGTAAACGATTATCTGAAGAAGAACAAAGAAATAGACTTGGAATATTTCATCACACTTCCATTGGCCTATGATATTATCCGAAATTTAACACCCTGTAAAGAGTTGTGGACTAAGGTTATATTTTTAATTTTCAGATTCACACCCAGCGATTTATCTCTCAGGCAAAGATACAAATAAACCTATGCCAATATACAAAAATTGTACGAAAATCTCATAAATTTGCATTTTTCAACCCTAATTTCTTTTCTTATAGCTTGTAGCGAACTTCGAAGGTGGAACGCCAAACTCCTTTTTAAAAACATTTGTGAAATACGACGGGCTCTCAATACCCACGGCATACATCGCCTCCTGAACAGAACAGTTTTTCTCACTAAGCAGTAAAGCTGCCTTGCGCAAACGGTAGTGCAGGACAAACTCAACAATAGATTTTCCGGTAAGCGACTTCAGCTTTGAATAGAGCTTGCTGCGACTCATCATCATTTCCCCGGCAATGGTGTTTACATCGAAATCAGACTGATCGATGTACCTGTCAATTATTTGGGCAATAGTCCGCAAAAACAGCTTGTCCTCATTATTGGCAGAGATATCCGATATATTGGCAAAATAGTTGTTCGCGTAATAATCCCTTAACTTCTTCTGACCCTCAAACACATTCGAGATGGTTGTCTTTAATAGTGTGAGATTTATGGGCTTTTCCAGGTATCTGTCGGCTCCCGACTCAGTTCCTTCAATCATGCTGTCCGTTCCAGTCTTAGCCGTGAGCATGATAAAGGGAATATGCGAGGTTTCTATATTTTCTTTAATGATTTTGCAAAAAGCGACACCATCTAGGTTGGGCATCATGATATCACTGACAATCATATCTACGCTCTCTTTATCAAGAAACTCAAGTGCCTCCCTGCCATCAGCAAAATCAACCACATGGTAGAGCTCCTCGAGAGATGACTTGATGATCATCCTGAAGTCGGTGTTATCCTCAACAATCAATATCCGTTTCACATCTCCATCAGCCGGATAATGGTGCTGACTCTCATTCAGCAACCCCTCATCCATTTCTGAAGCGACGGTCGCCGGTACCCCGGCATGAGCAACATTTTTTTCTTCTATCTCCCCCGGCTTACAGGAAGAGTAGCTTGCCAAAAAGCTAAGGACAAAATCGGTACCTACACCCCGCTGACTATAAATTGCAATACTTCCACGATGTATCATGACTAGGTTTTTAACTAATGCCAGTCCGATACCCGCCCCAAGATGTTTTTTCTTATCCAGTGTCTCCACGCGATAGTAACGGTCAAAGACCTTATCTATCGACTCTTTCGAAATACCCGCACCAGTATCGCTCAGCACAATCTGAAAGGTGTTTTTGCCATATTGCGGGCCGGCCTTTACATCGGGACCGCTTTGCACCGGAGGATTATAATCCGCACTGGACAGTTTCGAATAATCAGGTGACTCAATACAGTATGAGTCCTTATAGACCGACCGGAAGCCGCCCCTGCAAGCAATTAGCCGTATTCTCCCTTTCATTCCGGTATATTTGAATGCATTGTCAAGCAGGTTCATAATAATCTTCTCCATCACCTTCCGATCAAAAGGCACACTCTCCAGCTCCTTCTCGTCAGCTTCGACAATAAACTCAATTTCCTTGTTCAGGGCATACTCGCTGAATTCTGAAGCAATGTCGCGGATAAATTTGTTCAGGTCACCAAGGCCTACCTTCAACTCTATTGTATTGCTCTGCACCTTCCTGAACATAAGAATATCGTTCAGCAACCGCATCAGTCGCTCCGAATTGCTGTTAAGTATATTATAGTAATACTCTTTCATTCCCTCTTCTTTCATTCGGTTGGTAGTAGCCATAATCAGAGAGAGAGGCGTTTTCAGGTCGTGCGAGATATTAGTGAAGAACTGCAACTGCTCTTTGTGAATCTCCTCTTTCTTCTCCTTCTCAAGCCGGTCTATCTGTAACTGAAGCTCCAGCTGTTTTCGGTTTCTGTAAGCTTTTACAAAATAGAATATTATAATAACAATGGCACCAAAATATAAGGCTATGGCTGCCATACTTGCCCATGGCGCTTTTTTGCGGACAATTTTTACTGTTGAGACAGCGCCCCATACACCATCGTTGTTGGCTGCCTGCACTTCAAAAAAATAGGTCCCCGGAGGCATGCTTGTATATTGTATCAACCTGTTTTGTGCATCATTCACTGACCAACGGTCATCAAAATTCCTCAGTCTGTACCTGAACTGGTTCTTGCCAGGTGTAAGATAGTTGTCGGAAGAGACCTCAAACCCGAAATTCAGTTGCCTGTAATTAAGCACAATCTCCGGGGGATTGTCCGGTGAGCGCGGCTCCTTATGGTAGAGATCAGGTGAAACAACCTCGTTATCGATATAGAAATCACAGAATATGACCTTAGGCTTTGCCGGATTACTGCTTATTTTTTTCGGATTGACCATGGTAAAGCCTCTCGTACCACCAAAATAGAGTATCCCCTTGCTATCTTTCATTGTCGCCAGCGGGTAATAGATATCTCCCTGGGTGCCATCGGCCTCTTTAAAGGCTGAACAGTGGCGTGCCCCAACATCAAAAAGGAACAAACCATCGTTCGTTCCCAGCCACAGGGCATTATTGCTATAGATTATTGAATAGGTCTCCGCGATATGGCTATTCATGATATCAGAAAATGAGAAAAAAATCTCCTCTTCGGGATTAAACCGTATCACCTCGTTCCCCGACATGCCGATCCAGAGGTTGCCGTAATCATCAGAACAGATTGCTGATGCCGATGAACCGTTTTCCGAAGGAATAGGGTACTCTTTAAACCTTTTCGTCTCAATATTCATCCGGTAAAGAAAGTGGGAGGTGACAAACCATATTTTCTTGTCCCTACCCCGGCAAATATCATATATGTAATCCCTTCTCATATCCTGCGGCTTTTCAGGCGTGAAATGAGAGAAAGACCTCTCCTGAAAAGAGAAAAACGATATGGTAGCAGAATGCTCCTGGTAAACAACCCAGAGCCCGGAGTCCGGCTCAAGAATAATTTTTCTAATATTGTTTGATAAGGGCCCACTCACCTTCTCCCCATCATTAAGATAGTGAATAAACCTCCGTTTATCAGGGTCATAACAGTTCAGCCCGCCTCTAAAGGTCGATATCCACATGTTCCCGTTACTGTCTTTCACCATTGCCTTGGTATTGCTGCTCGACAAGCTGTTCTCCTTATCTATATGATCCAGATAGTAGAAACGACACTCTTTTATGTCGTAAATATTTATGCCGCCACCTTCAGTTGATATCCACAGCTTATCCTCCCCGGCAAATTCAAAACCGCTTACGGGTGCCTTATTCAGCCCATCCGAAGAGACAAGAAAAGTATCGAAAATCTTCTGTTCACCGGGATTAACATAAGCAACCGACCCCATATAGGTGCCCAGCCATATATTACTGTTGTTGTCTTTCACTATAGTCCACACAGAGCTGTTAGGAATACTGAACAGGTCATCACCTCGGTGCCGGTATATTTTCATCTCCTTGCTATGAGGAGTGAAAACATATAGCCCATTCATTGTGCCGACCCATACCGACTCATCGTCGTGGACATAGAGGCATCTGATCCTTAGCCCCTCTTCCTGTGTATATTTATACCGATAGTTTATCCGGTAGGTCTGCAGGTCTATCCTGAATAGCTCGAAAGCACTGCTAAGGATCCACATCTCATCATCGTTTATCTCAATACCCACTATATGATCGTGCCCCAACTCGGAGTTAATGTTGAAGCAGCTTTCAATCTCATCGCTTACCCGGTTATAACGATAGATCTGCCCAAAAGAGGATGATAGGTACAATCCATTTCCTTCTTCGCTGAAAAGCCGTCTGCCAATAGGCAACTTTCTCTCTTTGAAAGAAGGATAAACCGCGTTGAGCTCATCATCAAGGTAGGCCGGCCCGTTCTGATCAGTAAACCAGATAATATCGCGGCTGTCGATAAAAATATTGTTCGGCAGGAAGTTATATAGTGGTGCAAAATTGTCTGAACGGCTGTCAAAACGATATATCCCCTTCGATGTGGCCACATGCAATCTACCCTCACTGTTTACGGCCATATTGTTGAAATAATAATTTGTGGTATCTTTACCGTTTACAAAATTGGCCTTGTACGATTTGTAACTATACCCATCGAAACGGAACAGGTTATTATCCAGCAGTATCCAAATAAATCCATGACCATCCTGTTTAATGTCGATAACACCGTCAAAGCTCAATCCATCTTTAGGCGAGAGGGTGTGGAATTTTAAATCAGCCCCTTCACAGATAAATGCATTGTACAACATCAACAAGAAAAACATCAGTACAATTCTCATGATCAGTAATAAAAAAGATAAAATCGACTTACAACAGCTTATCAAATAGCAAAGTTAGAAAAAACTACCATTCTCGTACAATGAAAGGATAAAGAGTGCTGTGGAAAGTCATTTCCAGCAAAACTTCTGACGAAAAGAGCAAATGAGAACCCACTCTACTGCATACATTTGCCGGTGAAATACAAATAACTCGCGATGAAGGTTTTTTATCTTTTGATCCCGTTTTTTATATGCACCTCCTGCCTGAAAAAAAATAATTGTTACTCTCTCAACAATAAAGCAGAGGTGGCCGAAGCACTGAACAGGGTAGCTGACTGGCAAATAGACAACTTCAGCTATGAAACATCGGGCAACCTGCACGATTACGGGATTGGAGCATGGGGCAACAGCGTATTTTATCTGGGGCTTACACACTGGGCCTCACTCTCCGGCAAGGGAGAACAATATTACAACTGGCTTTATAACGAGGTGGGTAAGGAGAGCAGCTGGCAGATTCCGGCAAATTTCATCTCCTACCCGCGATATGGAATATACCATGCAGATGAGTTATGTATAGCTCAGTTTTATTTTGAAATGTATAAAAAATACCGGGAACCACTAATGATTGAGTCAACAAAAAAAAGGCTCAAAGATATTGTCAGCGGATCTCCCGACAGAGATATGTCGCACCGTAACAAACAGACATGGACGTGGTGCGATGCTCTTTTTATGGCGCCACCCGCCTACCTCTCAATGGGATTACTTGAAAACGATACGTCATATATCAATTTTATGGACAGGAGCTACCGGGCTACATATAATCATCTCTTCGACAGGGAAGAAAGTCTTTTCTACAGAGACGACAGCTATCTTGGCAAGAGGGAGGTGAACGGTGAGAAGATCTTCTGGGGCAGAGGTAACGGGTGGGTAATAGCGGGAATTGCCAATCTCCTGAAAAACATGCCCGGTGACTACCCGGAACGGCAATTCTATACCGGACTGTTCAAGGCAATGGCCAGCAGGCTTGTAGAGCTTCAGCACGAAGAGGGATACTGGCATGCCAGCCTGCTCGACCCGGAAAGCTACCCCTCGCCGGAGACAAGTGCTACCTCGCTTATAGCCTATGCCCTGGCATATGGGATAAATAGCGGTATACTTGATGAACAGCAATACCTGGAACCGCTTGAATGTGCCTGGAACTCGCTTCTGGCGTCAGTTGAAGAGGACGGGAAATTATGTTGGGTACAGCCTATCGGTGCCGATCCAAAGAAGGTGACGAGGGAGATGACGTCTGACTATGGAGTTGGCGCTTTCCTTATGGCTGGATCGGAAATATTTAAAATGAAAAACTTTTAACATTACCAGACACAGTATGTGGTTTTATTCACGTAACAGACATATACTTCTCCTCTATCTCTTTCTGATTAGTGGATCGATGCTCTTTGGCAGGGAGGTTGCCTGCTTTAACGATGGGTGGGTGTTTAAAAAAGGGCCGTTATCAGGTAACAGCCTGTCGCTTATCCAGGACCCAACCTTGGGGCATTGGCAGGAAGTATCTATTCCGCACACTTGGAATGCAGTTGACATGCAACAGAACAGTGCCAACATCACTGAATTCAGGAATCCGCAAAGCCGGTTCTATACAGGTGACGCCTTGTACAGGAAGAGCTTCACCCCGGATATCAGCATGAAAGAGAAACGGGTCTTCCTCAGGTTCGAAGGTGTAGGCACGGTAGCCGAGGTATATGTAAACAATCAGTTTTCGGGGCGCCACAAAGGTGCTTACTCAGCCTTTGTTACAGAGATAACCCGCTTGTTAAGCTTTGAAGGAGAGAACGAAATTATTGTAAAGGTAAGCAACGAGCCTCGTGCCGACGTGATCCCGGTAAACAACGTACTCTTCGGCGTTTACGGGGGTATCTACCGCGATATTCAGATTATCACTACCGGCAAGGTGAATATTGCCGTAACTGATTATGCATCGCCAGGTATATATATCAGTCAGGAGAATGTTTCCCGCGAAAGCGCAGATGCCTGTATCACAGTAAAAATCGAGAACAAAACTACCGCCCACAAGGAGATCGAGTTGGTCAACGAAATCTACGACTCAGCCAACAGGCTCAAAGTAAAAAAGATGAAAAAATTTAACGCTTCGCCACAGGGTCGCCAGCTTGTCACACAGAGGTTAAAGGTCGAAAGCCCCAGGCTCTGGCAGGGGGTTGAGGATCCCTATTTGTACAAGTCGGTAACCCAGCTGATAGTTGACGGTGAGGTTGTTGACGAGGTGGTGCAGCCGGTCGGATTCCGGTCCTTCGAGTTCCGGCAGGGCGATGGTTTCTATCTGAACGGGAAAAAGTATCCTATGTACGGAGTCTGCAGGCATCAGGACTGGTTGGACAAAGGCAGCGCATTAACTACCAGGGAGCATGATGCCGACCTGGCACTGATAAAAGAGATAGGGGCAACAACTGTGCGGCTGGCCCATTACCAGCAGGCGGAATATGTCTACTCAAAATGCGACAGCATTGGACTGCTGGTCTGGGCGGAGATACCCTTTGTAAATGAAGTAACCACTCACGAAACCGAGAATGCCATGCAGCAGATGAAGGAGCTGATACGGCAAAACTACAACCACCCCAGCATCTTTATCTGGGGATTGCATAACGAGGTTTATTCGCCGTTCGAACAGACTATCCCGCTTACGGAGATGTTGCACGACCTGGCAAAAAGTGAAGATCCCGGCCGCTACACAGTGTCGGTCAGCGGCTACAACAACATCAATGCCACCGCGAACAATAATGCCGACATACAGGGTATTAACCACTATTTCGGCTGGTACGGTGGCAAAATAAGTGATATTGAAGAGTGGGCAGAAAAAATAGAAAGGGAGTATCCGCATCATAAAGTGATATTTTCGGAATATGGCGGAGAGGCCAATATCGAACACCAGAAAGAGGATGTTGGTGAGATCGGCGACTGCTGCGGGTTCAACAGAAAATATAATGAGACCTGGGGGACAAAATTCCATGAGATACAGTGGGGTGTGATTGCCAGACACCCCTACCTGCTGGCATCATACATCTGGAATATGTTCGACTTTGCCACCCCCATGTCGGCACAGGGTGGTGTCTACTCACGCAACATGAAAGGGCTGGTCACATTCGACAGGAAAGTAAAAAAAGATCCTTTTTACTGGTACAAGGCCAACTGGAGCAGAGAGCCGGTCTTATATCTCACGCAACGAAGGGCAGCCATCCGTGAGAACGAGATTACCACCGTGACTGTCTATTCCAATATCGGCACGCCTGAATTAACACTAAACGGTGAGGAGATATCAGACTGGTCTATTGGCACCACCTCCGTCCATTACATATTCAATAAAGTTCAGCTAAAGGAAGGCGAAAATATAATTGAAGCAAGAGCAATGAAAGATGGCAAAGAGTATACCGATAAAATAATATGGTACTATTCAGCTGAAAACAGAAAAAATGGTAACAACCAGAATGATAACAAACCTAAAGAAAGGGGAGGTGAACATATCGGGTTGTAATAATACGTGACATGCAGTTTTGAATACTCTGATAAATGATTACACATCAGGAAAATGCAAATACTTTATAATGAATAATTTAACTTTAGAAAATGTATGCAAATGAAACATTTAATTTTTTTCGTACTTATCGCCTTTTCACTCTCTTTCATGGCAAGCTGCGACAGCAGTGAGGTTGTGGAGGGTGTGGATAACGGTGGTATTTTTGTCACCAACGCTTCAGAAAATGAGCTGAATGTAAAGTCAACAGAGACGTTAAAGGTGGAATATAAACTATTTCCAAGAGAGGGGACTACCGCTAACAATTACAACCAGGTCACTTTCTCGAGCAGCGACCCCTCTATTTTCGAGGTAAACAGTGAAGGGGTAATAACAGGCATGAAAAACGGAACAGCCAGGCTGATCATTTCTGCCTCATCGCCAGCAACAGACGGCAGTAAGGAGTACACGGTCATGGGAAGCTGTGTGGTAAGGGTAACCGGGCAGGTCCGGGTCCAGAAGATTGAGCTTGACCCAAGCATAGAGGAGATTCGGATTAATGTGAACGAATCAGCAGAATTTCAGATCAAACCATCCTACTTTACTGTTTATCCGGATAATGCATTGATAAAAGATGTCGTTTTTGCATCTTCAAATTCCGACATTGCCTATGTTGAACCGAACGGACTTATCAGGGCGGTCAGCGGAGGTGTTGTCACAATCTCAATAATGAGCACCGATGGGAGCAATGTAAAGGCTGAGATGACGGTCAAAGTGCTGGCGCCTGTCTTTACATGGTACCTTGAAGAGCGCAGGTCTTTTGAATTCGATTATGAGCCGGGACTCATTAAATATCCTCTCAATGCCGATGGTGCTTACGGTAACGACTGGAATCTGCTGATCGATGAGGGCAGCGTATGGCAGGCTTCTTTCATCAGCATGAGCAAGCCTGGAAGAGCCATGGCTCCGGGAGCAACTGTTGGCGACATATTCATACCTGTAGATATGAAGCAGACGCTGAAATTCAATCAGATTTTCCTCAGGCACCGCTCCACAAACACATTTGCACGCTTGCGAATATGGGAATTCGACCTACTGGGAAGTGATAACGGTACGGACTTCTACCCGTTGGAAGAGGGTATAATTGTCCCTGGTGCCAAAATCGATGGTGCAGCGAATGTTGATGCTACCATACTCCTCAATAACACATATACCAAGAGGTATATAAGGATTGTACCTGTCGACTGGGACAAGAGTGCCGGCAACACAATGCAGGTGTCGGATCTTAAAATCGGGTATGATGAGAGCAGAGATCCCGATTTTGGCAAATAATTTCACAGGAATAGAATAAAACAGATTATAATATGAACAAAAAAATATACATTTCCACTTTATTGGTGTTCCTATGTGCCTTTGTTTTCTCACTCCCGGCAACAGGACAGGAGAACAGTGTAAAGGTAACGGGCAAAATCACCGATAGGTACACATCGGAACCTATTATCGGTGCAACCATCATGATAAAGAACACAGTGACCGGCACCGTAAGTGATGTTGACGGGAATTACCTTATTAATGTTCCTGTTGGCAACACACTTGAGGTCCGCTATATAGGTTACAACTCTGTTGAGAGGATTATAGATGGCTCTGCCAACATCATCAACATTGAGATGGACGAAACCGATGTCGATCTCGAAGAGGTGGTGGTTATCGGATATGGGCAGCAGCGCAAAGAGAGCGTGGTGTCATCCATCAGCTCTGTGACAAGCAAGGAGTTGAGCTTTCCCAACAGGAACCTTACAACAAATATTGCGGGACAGGTGGCCGGTATAATCGCTGTACAGCGCAGCGGTGAGCCGGGCAACGACGACGCCAGCTTCTGGATTCGTGGCGTAAGCTCATTCGCCGGTGGCAACAACCCGCTCATCCTGGTCGACGGTATACCTCGCTCAATGAGTGATATCGATGTGGACGAGATTGAGCAGTTTAGCATCCTCAAAGATGCTGCGGCAACAGCTGTGTACGGTGCAGAGGGTGCCAACGGTGTTATACTTATTACCACCAAGCGTGGTGCCGCCCAGAAAACCCGGATCAATGTAAATGCACAATACGGAGTAGTTACTCCTCAGCGGATGCCTCAGCTGCTTAACTCTTACGATTACCTTTCAATGTACAACGAGGGCCTGTGGAACAGCGCGGGTAACCCCGGCAAGTTCGAAGATTATGAAGGTATCTACTCAAAGGAGGTGCTGCAGATGTTCAAGACATGTGCCGACCCCGACCTATATCCTTCGGTAAACTGGATGGACCTACTGAGGGACCGGACCAATAATCAAAGAATAACAATCAACCTGAGAGGTGGCAACGAGAGGGCAAAATTCTTTGTCTCGGGTGCCTACTTTTCCGAATCGGGTATTTTCAACTCCAATCCCATTGAGGAGTATGATGCCAATATCGGATTGAACAGGTACAATATCCGGTCTAATATCGATCTCAAAGTCACTGAAACTACACAGCTGTCACTTGATATCAGCGGTCAGTATATGGAAAGGAATAACCCTGGAAATAGCTCAGATGCGATCTTCAGCGCTCTTACACTTTTCCCGGTGCATCATATACCAATGTACTACTCAGATGGAACGGCATCAGATCATAAGCTTGCCGCGTGGGACCGCTATAATCCATACAACCTACTCAACCATTCGGGATACCAGCGTACCTGGAACAGTCAGATGCAGAGCAGGCTTGCCATTGAGCAGCGACTCGACTTTATCACCAAAGGGCTGTATGCTAAGGGTATCATTAGCTTCGACTCCGACTTTAGCTCGGGAATGAAGAGAACCAAGAGTGCCAAGACCTACAACGCCATAGGCCGCGAAGAAAGCGGCAACCTGATAAAGAATATTATCAGCGAAGGGAGCAACCTCAGCGACCCCGCCTCAATAACTAACAGCGGTTCAAAGAAGATTTACCTTGAAGCATCATTGAACTACAACCGCCTGTTCAACAATCATAACGTAACGGGACTGCTGCTCTTCAATCAGAAAGAGAGGCAGACACAGATCGGGAGCGGGATAAACCTGCTGCCCTACAGGAAGCAGAATATTGTTGGACGTGTAGCTTATGAGTACGACTCCAGGTATATGCTTGAAGCGAGCTTCGGTGCTACCGGAAGTGAAAACTTTATGGAAGGGAACAGGTGGGGTGTCTTCCCCTCTGTCGGGGGAGCATGGTATGTCTCTCACGAAGATTTCATGACAAAGTATCATGATATCCTTAGCAAAATGAAATTAAGAGTATCATATGGTATTGCAGGCAACGATGTGGTGGGGGGCAACAGGTTTACCTACAGGGAACAGCTGCAGAGAGGCGACAGCTACAGCTATGGAATCAACCTTGGTGATGGCGGCGGCCCCTCCAACGGCTCCGGAAGCAGCTGGGTGGAGTATCTTTTTGCGGCTCCCAACCTGACCTGGGAGACGGAGTCGAAGTTCAACGCCGGGGTCGATTTCGGGTTCCTCCGTGGGCGTATAGACATTGCTTTCGATTATTTTCAAAATACCAGAAAGGATATCCTTATGCAGCGTGTCACCATCCCGTCTGCCACAGGGTTCAGACAAAACCCATACCAGAATTTTGGTAAGACCGAAAGCAAGGGGTTCGAGAGTGCGTTGATACTGAAGCAGAATTTCGGTAAACTTAACATCACCGCTCGAGGAAATATGACACTTGCACAGAACAAAGTGCTGGAAAGAGATGAGATTCCACAGATGTATGATTATATGAATGCCAGCGGCCGCCCCATAAATCAGCCACGACTGTTCATAGCAGACGGGCTCTATACCAACGACGATTTCGATATTTTGGACCGTCACAACGGCGGCTACAGTTACGTGCTCAAGGAGAATATGCCCAAACCGGCGGCTAATGTATCGCCGGGCGATATAAAATACCGCGACCTTAATGGCGACGGAATTATCGACTCCATGGACAGAACCTATCTCAACGGTATGTATCCTTCCGTTCCTCAGATGGTATACGGTTTCGGGCTGAATGCCGATTACCAGAACTTCTCGGCAGGAATATTTTTTCAGGGTGTAGGGCGCACCTCGGCCAACCTGCTGACTAAAACATCGAATTTCATACCGTTTCATAACGGGGTGGACAATAACTCTGCAAGGCTAGAGGCGCTGGACAGATGGAGTGCCGCCGATCCCTACAACCAGGATGTGCTGCATCCCAGGGTGCACGAGGCCCGTTTCGATCACAACCTTGAACCAAGCACATGGTGGTACAAGGATGCTTCGTTCCTGAGACTAAAGAATGTTGAGTTCTCATACCTCATGGATAAAAAAGCAGCTCAAAGGGTTATGGCAGACAGGATAAGGCTGTTCATACAGGGGATGAACCTGCATGTGTGGGATAAAATAAAATACTGGGATCCCGAACTTGGCGGAGCCAATTCAGGGGCAAGGTATCCGCTAGCGGGGACCTGGACATTTGGCATGGAATTCACTTTTTAATATATAATTGATTATGAAAGATATAAAACTAATACATAAACTATTCATATCTCTTGCCCTTATCTTTGCTTTAGGTGGGTGTGAGTACCTGGATGTGGACAAGGAACTGGCAGAAAATGTTACCATAGAGGAAGTTTTCAAGAATCCTAACTACACCAAGCAATGGTATGCAGAGGTATACCAGTGCATTCCCAACTACTCTGAAATGGGGCTGTACGCTACTGACGGTTTTAAGGGGATATGGAGTATTCTGTCGGGAGATGTCACCACCGCCCGCGGTCCCGGTTTATCGGCAATGACCTCGGGATTCAATGCCGAGAGTGCGCAATTCCACAAATGGTGGTCGCTCTATAAGGTGATCCGCCAGGGACAGATATTTTTGGCTATGGCACCCGAATCGATGGGCAACCCTGCTGATGCTACATATATCAGCCAGACCGAGATGAACAGGATGAAAGAAGAGGTGAAGTATTTCATTGCCTACAGCTACTTCCAGCTCTTCGAGCTCTACGGGCCCGTCCCCATAGCAGATGAGCTGGCCGATCCCACCGATCCCGGTATCGACTACGCACGGGCGCCGCTCGATGAACTGATAAACTACATCGATATGCTACTTGAGGAGGTGATTAACTCAGGCAATCTGCCTGAATCAAACTTCCGTAACCAATCTGACAGCAACCCAACCAACAGATATGTGCTTGATCAGATTGCACGTCCCACAAAAACGGCAGCACTGGCTCTTCGTGCCAGGCTGTGGGTATATGCTGCATCTCCTCTTTTCAACGGTGGATTCCAGGAAGCTCTCTCCGTCACCAATAACGACGGTACCCGCCTGTTTCCCGACTACGACCCCGCCAAGTGGGTAACAGCCAGGAAACATTTGGAGGCACTGCTGAGCTATGTTGAATCGAAAGGCTACTCATTGCATGTAATCAGAGACGACAATGGCGAGATCAACCCTCACGAGTCCATATACCGGCTGTATCAGGATTTCACCGATGAGATATTGTGGGCCACCGGGGTAAACAACTTCCGCCATGTAACACTCGATATGGAACCTCGCACCACACCCCGTGATGTTGCCACCGGCAGCTTTGGCAACGTGGGGCTGTTCCAGGAAGGTGTAGATGCGTTCTTCATGGCAAACGGGCTTGAAATCACCGATCCCAACTCAGGTTACACCTCCGCTGGTTTTTCAAAGGTGAGAAACTACACCCGCATGAATGTGAAGGAAGAGAAATACGATGAGCATATAAGCAACATGTATGCAAACAGGGAACCCCGCTTCTACCAGTCGGTCATCTACGAGGGAAGAAGCTGGTACCAGGATGTCACCACAAACAAGCTGGGCAACAATTACCGGGTGTTCTTCAGCCGTGGCGGTGGTGCAGACAATACATCACAGGAGAATCCCCGCACGGGATACATGCTGAACAAGTTCAAAAACAGGAATCTGCTCAACCAGGGCACCAACCTAAAACAGTGGGGGCGCCCCTGGATACTGTTCAGACTCGCCGATTTTTATCTCTACTATGCAGAGGTGTTGAACGAGATCGATCCAAACAACCCGCTTATAATCGACTACCTCGACAAAGTAAGGGAGCGCGCTGGGATACCCGGGTACAGGCAGCTTGCAGAAGAGGGTAAAAAAGATATTATTGGCAACCGTGAACTTCAGCGTGAAGCTATTCAGAAAGAGCGCCGTGTGGAACTATTTGCCGAAGGGAACCGCTACTTCGATATCAGGAGGTGGATGACTGCCGATATATCCGATGGTCCCGATCAGCAGCTGGTATTCACCGGAATGAATATGAATGTGCCTGCCGCGAAATGGGATAGCGCCGGGAGGTTCGAAAGCTATCTCAACAATTACGGTCCCGGAAGCTATTACGAAAGAACAGTAATTGAGAACAGAGCCTGGAGAAGAGCCATGTTGTTCTACCCAGTACCCTACAACGAGATACAGAAGAGCCGTTTACTCGTACAGAACCCGCTGTGGTAAGCAGTAAAATGCAATAATTTATAAAATCATATAAAAGGGGTTGCTCGGGCAACTCCTTTTCAAACGTTTATTATTATGATACAATTATGGATGAAATATTGTCTTTTAGTCACGTTCTTGTTCTCATTTCTTGGGTGCAGCGACGATAATCCCGAAGACAAGCCCGTTGATGTTGGCGAGAAGTTTCTCCGGCTGGCCGACAGCTCAATGTCAACCATTGAGTTCGCCCACACTGCGGGAAAGCAGAAGGTTTTCTACGAAACAGATATCGAAGAAACCATCTACACCTCAATCACAGCCGTTGTTGAAGGCACCGCCGGTTCATGGTGCAAGGCCACCCTCAACAAGACAGAGAAAAGCCTCACAATTGATGTGGCAGGCAACAAAGCCGAAGAGGAGCGCCGTGCAAACGTACTTATTAAAAGCGGCAGTATCTCCCTGCCGTTGACGGTGATTCAGCAGGAGTATATACCCGCTCAGATAGAACCCCAGTACACAAAAATCAAAATTATTGATGGCTGGGCACCCGACCACCTGTCGGAAAGCAACACCATAGATAAATCTTACGATGGCGATCCAGCCACATTCTTCAACGCCAAATCAGGTGAAGCAAATTTTCCCTACGAGATAAAATTCACTCTCGATCAACCCCGCGATCTGGCAAGCTTCATCTATTACCCCCGGCAAGACTCCGGCAACAGGTGGGGCGCATGGGGAGAGGTTGAGGTTTGGTACACAACCGCAGGCAACAGCAGCTTTCAGTTCGCCGGGAAGTACGATTTCGGCAAAAGCACCACTAATCCCAAAACCATAACCTTCAATGAGCCTATTCCCGAACCACGGGTAATACTCTTCAAGGTATTGTCGGGCTACCAAAACAGGGTATCTATTGGAGAAATTGAGTTTTACGAAACCAACCGCCACCGGTTCGATTATATGACCCTGTTCCGCGACAAAGCCTGCTCCGTGCTTAAAGAAAACATCACAATGGATCAGATAGAGGCTATCCCCGACCCTTTTTTCAAAAACATAGCAAAAAAAATATTCACCGGCAGCTACGAATCTGAGTACCGGATTCAAAAATACCGCCCCTACCAGCACCCCTCGCATGCTTCCCGGGAATTAAAAACTGCCAGGTACAGCCTGCGCGACAATGCCTCCGGCATCTATTACCGCGATCTGCAGGAGAACCTTATTGTCTTCGTAGACGAACTGAAAGGCAGGGAGGTGAGCCTCAATATAGTAGATTACGACGAAAGCGCTAACGAAGGGGTTACCTATTCACTGAGCGAGGGTCTCAATATCATTAATCCCACTAAAAAGGGTCTGATATATATATTCTATCATGTTGATGAACCCTTGCCGTTAAATCCAGGTAGCGGAACAGAGCAGAAAGCCATTGATGAACAGTCGGTAAAAATCCACATAGCCACCGGCCTGGTCAACGGCTACTTCGATATCAGGAGGCATACAGCTGCCGACTGGCTCTCCATACGCGACAATGCCATAAGCAACGAGATAGATATCCTGGGCCTGCACTCACATGTTGTATGGAATGTGAACGATTACAGGGATTACAAAACCGATATCGTGTTAATGACCAATTATATCGACAACATCGTAAAGCAGCAGCACGAGTTCATGGGGCTATACCATTACAACCGGTTATTTAAAAACCGCCAGTTTATCCGTATCGACTATTCGGTGCCGGCAGCATATGCCACAGACTACAGAACTGTCTATCGGAACACATTGTACAAAGAGGTATTCTGCTCCGAAGATGGTTTCAGGAGGCGCCTGTGGGTGCTGGGACACGAAATTGGCCACACCAATCAAACGCGGCCTGGTATGAAGTGGCACGGAACAACGGAAGTAACCAACAACATATATGCTCTCTACAACCAAGAGCAGACTCTGGGTGCAGCCCGTAGGCTGCTCAAGGGAGAGAGCAAAGAAGGTTATGCTTCAGAAGATGAGTACGACAACGGCTACCGGAAAATTATTGCAACCAACAAAGACTGGTATCTGGGCGGAGAAAATTTCGGGAGCAACTACTTCATAAGGCTGATACCTTTCTGGCAGCTCTATCTCTATCTGGTGCATATAGAGAAGCAGGAACACTTCTACCACGACCTTTACGAGCATTACAGAAACACCAACGACTTAAGTACTCCCGGTGAGCAGCATCTCGATTTTGTGAGAAACGCATGCAATATCTCAAAGATCAACCTGCTGGGCTTCTTCGAGAAATGGGGCTTCCTCACACCTATAGATCTTCAGATCAACGATTATGGTACAGCCAATATAAAAATAACCCAGGAACAGATTAATAATCTCAAAAACGAGATAACAAGCAAAGGTTACAAAACACCACCATTTGACATCACTCAACTCACCGATACCAATTTTAAGCAATACAAATAAATTGTCGGAGGGGGCATCCAGCCCCCTCTTTAGTTTTGGGTTTAACACCACCTCACTATTTTTTAACTTAATTATTATGCAATATTACATAAACACAAATTAATTGCCTTTATTTCCGCATAACGGCTTTTCAACACGCTTTCACAGCAGTCAGGCCCGGTTTTTCAAAGTTACAAAAATGTAAGTACTTGTCCCTTTTTTCTTTTTCACAACCAGTAAGGTTAGAGATATAGTTTTTTTATTGTAATTTTGCAAATTAGTATGCTTGGAGATTGTGGCTGCCTCTCATGCAATGTGACAGGTAGTCACGAAGTGTGTTTAAAAGTGAAACAAATGAACAAAATATTGGTTACTGGTGGTGCTGGTTTTATCGGTTCCAACCTTACGGAAGCACTGTTGGACCGCGGACATACAGTAAGAGTACTTGATAACTTTGCAACCGGCAAGATTGAAAATCTGCTTCCCCTATTGGAAAAATACCCTGACTCGCTCACCCTCCAGGTGGGCGATATCCGTAATTTGGATGATTGCCGGAAGGCCACAGAAGGAATTGAGTATGTATTTCACGAGGCAGCTCTTGGCTCGGTGCCCCGTTCTATTAAAGACCCGATCACATCGAACGAAGTCAATGTATCGGGTTTTTTGCAAATGCTGGTCGCCAGTCGCGATGCAGGAGTAAAACGCTTCGTCTACGCAGCCAGCTCCTCCACCTATGGAGATAGCAAATCGTTGCCCAAAATGGAAGATGTGATTGGAAAACCCCTTTCACCCTATGCCATTACCAAATATGTGAATGAATTATATGCCGATGTGTTCTCCAGAACCTACGGAATAGAGACTATCGGTTTGCGATATTTCAATGTGTTCGGAAGAAGGCAGGATCCCAATGGCGCCTATGCTGCGGTAATCCCGTTGTTTGTGAAGAAGCTGATGAACCACGAGTCGCCCGTGATCAATGGCGATGGTGAGTATAGTCGCGACTTCACCTATATCGACAATGTGATCCAGATGAACCTGCTAGCCATGGAAAGTGCCAACCCCGAGGCGGTGAATACCGTATACAACACCGCTTATGGCGAGCGCACTACCCTAAACCAGCTGGTAGGCTATCTCAAAGAGTATCTCTCTGAGTACGACCCGGCAATTGCGGATGTTGAGATCAAGCATGGACCCAACCGTGCGGGCGATATTCCCCACTCACTGGCTAATATCGATAAAGCAAAGAACTTCCTTGGCTACGACCCTCGGTTTTCTCTGAAGCAGGGACTGAAAGAGGCTGTGAAGTGGTACTTGGAGAATTTATAAGATTTGATTTAGTTTAAATTACAGTACTAATTCTATTGTTTACACCTATTCTTACATCCACACCTATTCATTCACTATATGATTTGAAACTCGTTTCACTCAAACAACAAATCATATTTAACGTTGATTTCATAGAGTGGATCCTGAAAGAATAGATGAGACTTAGAAAATCAATACTTCAATTATTGAAAACTAAATAAAATCTAACATTATAACGTAGCAAAATATTATAATCAATGGAAGATAAATCATTATATTTCAATCCACGTATTTGCGTAATAGGGCTCGGTTACGTTGGCTTACCCCTTGCAAGGATTTTCAGCACCAAATACCGTACTGTTGGGTTCGACCTTAACCAGGCACGTGTTGATGAACTGATGAGCGGAACAGACAGAACTCTTGAGGTGGCCGATGATCTGCTCCAAAGTGCCATAGATATGGGCAAAGTGCATACCGACAAAGGTTTGGTTTGTACTACCGATATCGAAGAAATTCGCAGTTGTAACTTCTATATAGTTGCCGTGCCCACACCGGTGGATGAAAATCACAACCCTGTACTTCGACCACTTATTGGAGCGAGCGAAACGGTGGGTAAGGTCATCTCAAAAGGTAATATTGTTGTGTATGAGTCCACAGTGTACCCTGGTGTTACGGAAGATGAGTGCATCCCCGTGGTGGAGAAAGTAAGCGGACTGGAATATAACAGGGACTTCTTTGCCGGATATAGCCCCGAACGCATTAATCCGGGTGACAAAGAGCACACCGTAGAGAAAATAATGAAAGTCACTTCGGGAAGTACTCCCGAGATAGGAAAAATTGTAGACAAGGTATATGCATCTGTAATAACTGCAGGCACACACCTTGCACCCAGTATAAAGGTAGCCGAAGCAGCTAAGGTAATTGAGAATTCCCAACGCGATATCAACATCGCCTTTGTAAACGAACTTGCCAAGATATTCAACAGAATGAACATCGACACCCAAGACGTTCTCACAGCAGCCGGCACAAAATGGAACTTTCTTCCGTTTAAACCGGGACTGGTGGGAGGCCACTGTATTGGAGTGGATCCATACTACCTTGCACAGGCTGCACAGCGCACGGGATATAATCCCGAAATCATCCTTGCAGGGCGAAGAGTAAACGATGGCATGGGCGAGTACGTTGCCGATCAGGTAATAAAACTGATGCTCAAAAAAGGAATACAGGTGCTAGGTTCCAAAGTACTTGTACTTGGATTCACATTCAAAGAAAATTGCCCCGATGTGCGCAACACCAAAGTGATAGATATTGTACACACCCTGGAGGAATACAAAGCCGAAGTAACGGTGCACGATCCATGGGCCGACCCCGCCATCGCTAAGCATGAATACGGCATAGAGCTGCACAACAACCTACCCGAAGGTAAATTTGATGCCATCATTTTAGCCGTTGCTCACAATAAATTCAATGATCTTGATATCACCAAAATAACAAATGGCAACAGGGTGGTGTATGATGTGAAGGGGGTACTGGAAAATGATTTGATTGACGGGAAGTTATAACTCTTGTAAATTGAACGTTTGAAAATAAAAAACAGGTTAGTACCAGAATAATTTTTTGTGTCAGTGATAAACGATATTAGGAGTTTGTCCAAAAATACCCGTGCACGACAAGTGATGGGTTTGTTTTCGGTAAATATTATTGGTATTCCCATAGGCATTATTACAAGCATTGTAATAACAAGATATCTTGGGGCACAAGGATTTGGCGACTATCGGTTTATTCAGAGTATTTTTAACTTTGCAATTATAATTTTCACATTTGGTTTTTACCAAGCCGGAAACCGTGCTTTGGTGCTGAATAGTAACAAACAAAGAGCAAAAGAATATTACGGAGCAGAACTGATAATTACAGGGGGAATATTCATTCTTATGTCAGTATTTTTAGTTTTGTATGTACTTACTGACAAGAACATCCATGATAAAGGGTTGAATAGTTTTTTGCTCTTCGTTATTCCATTTGGATGGGTTTTCTTATTGAATCAATATTTTGAAACCCTTTTTCAAGCAGATAATCAAATACGTAAATTAGGCGAAATAAGACTATATCCCAAAATCGGCTTTTTGATTGCAGCCTTACTCATCTACTTTGTATTTATGCAAGTAGAAACTGATCGCCTTGCCGTAATTTACGGATTGTACCTATTGACGGAAGCCGTTGTATATATTATAGTAATTTTAAGACTCAAAGTTTCGTTTAGGAATTTCAAGGATCGTTTTCAAGAGATATGGCATCATAATAAAACGTTTGGGTTCAATGTATATTTAGGAAGTATTTTCGCTGTAGGATTTGCACAGCTGACAGAAATATTAATCAGCTATTTCGGCATGGACAATAGTGGTGTCGGCTTTTACTCATTGGCAGTTACTTTTACGATGCCTTTGTCATTTATTCCAAATACGATTGCTACAACCCATTATAAGGATTTCTCCACCAGTGATAAAGTGTCAAAGAAATTATTGCTTATTACCCTTGGGTTGAGCACAGCAGCTTTGATAGGTCTGTGGATATTAGTACCACCTTTTGTTACATATTTTTATGGTAAAGAATTCGAAAGTGTTATCTTATTAAATTTCATCGTAAGTTTTGGAGTTGTAGCCTATGGTTTTGGCGATTTTTTCAATCGTTACCTCGGAGCAAACGGTCAGGGAACGGCTTTAAGGAATAGTGCTTTTATTGTAGGATTGGTTATGATGGCACTAAATTTACTATTAATACCAACATACGGAGAAACTGGAGCAGCTTATGCACGATTAATATCGGGTTTTGTCTATTTAATTATAATGCTTTTATTTTATTTACGTTACACAAACAAGAAATTACAACACAAATCTTAATGTTTATCCACACAAATTTTCATGAGTAGAAAAATGTACATAATCAGTGATTCTTTTCAACCAAATTCTGCAGCTATAAATCGTTTTTTAGCATTTTCAAGAGGGTATGGCGAATTGGGAGTAGAGGTAAAGGTTGTGTTTGTTGCTCCCAGCAAATATTTTGACAAAGTAGAAGAGCAGTTCGATAATGTGGAGTTTACATACCTATGGGAAGGACTTAAAACTAAAAATAAATATATAAAATTCTTAATTACCCGTCTCAATCTTATATTGTTTTTTTTGAAACTTAGGAATAATGAAGTCGTAATATTTTATGGAATGATTCATTTTTTATGGTTTTTCAGATTAAAGAAAAATATAAAGTTATATCATGAACGGACAGAATCACCAGAAGTTGTTGGAAGAAGCCATAGCTTCATTGGAAATATAAAACATCAATTATATTTAAGAGCTTGTAAAAAATTAGATGGTCTGTTTGTTATATCACCTTCGTTGAAAGATTACTTTATTGAGGAGGTAGGTGTTGACAAAAACAGGGTGCACATCATTAATATGATTGTTGATTTAACTCGTTTTGATAATTTAGATGTAAATTCGAAATCAAATACGATAGCTTACTGTGGTACTATATCGGAATATAAAGATGGCATCAGCTATCTGGTGAAAGCATTTTCAATAGTTACTGAAAAATATGAAGATATTACACTTACTTTAATCGGTGGTTTTGAAAACTCCAAAACAGAGAAAACTGTTTTGGAGTTGATGAAGGATTTAAACATAGAAAACAAAGTAATCCTATTGGGAACAGTCACAGCTGATAAAATGCCAATTCTTTTAAGCAATGCCAAAATTTTAGTATTGTCACGTCCAGATAATAAACAAGCTAAATATGGATTTCCAACAAAATTAGGCGAATATTTAATGACTGGCAACCCTGTGGTAATTACACGAGTTGGAGATTTTGATAAGTATTTAAAAGATAAGGAAGATGTGATTTTCTCAAAACCAGATGATGTAAATGATTTTGCAGATAAATTACTTTGGACGTTAGATAATTATCATCAAGCAATCCTTATCGGTTTAAACGGTAAGCAAGTAGCAACAAATAGTTTTAATTACAAGATTGAATCACATAAAGTACTTCAGGTTATTTTTGGCTGACAATCAGAATTATTTTTCTTAAATGAAGATAATAATAACTGGTGATTTATATATCACCGACCAATTCATCAATAAGCAGATAATAGATAAGTCTGTTAAAGAGCTATTCTCGCAAGCAGATTATCGGATAGTTAATCTTGAAGCTCCTTTAACGCAGGATGATGCCGGGGACAAGATTATTAAGACGGGGCCGCATTTGCGAATGTCTGAGGAGGCGGCCTTGGGTGTGCTTAAAGAGCTTAATGTTGATGGGGTTACGATGGCTAATAATCATATATTGGACTATGGCTCTAAGGGTTTGTTGGACACTTTGGACGTTTTGAAAAGGAATAACTTCGCTTATGTGGGGGCAGGCCGGAATTTAGCAGAAGCATCTCAAACGTTATATTTAGATACACCGGCAGGAAAAATTGCTATTGTAAACTTTGCGGAGAATGAGTGGGCTAGCGCAACTGACGACAAGGCTGGTGCTAATCCTATGGATATTGTTGATAATGCAAGGCAGATTAAAGTGGCTCGGCAGATGGCTGATTATGTTTTTGTGATTGTACATGGGGGACACGAATATTATAACTTGCCAAGCCTCAGAATGCAGAAGCAGTATCGCTTTTATGCAGAACAGGGTGCGGATATAATTATTGGGCATCACACGCATTGCATTGGCGGAAATGAGGTACACGAGGGGGTTCCCATTTACTATAGCCTTGGCAACTTTTTGTTTACTTTAAATAGTTTGCAAGAAGATTGGTACACGGGATTGATTTTAGAGGTTGAGATAACTAATGAGAGTATTGAATGTCATGTTCATCCTGTGAGGCAGCAGAAAGAAAATTTTCATTTAACTCTATTGAAAAATTATGAAAAGGACGCTGTTTTAAATAGGATTGCCGACTTTTGCAGAGTGATTGAGAATAAAGACAGATTACAAAGCAACTGGGAGAAGTATGTGGAAAGGCAATCTAAATTGTATCTAAGCTTTTGGTCGCCATTGGCTCATATAAAGAACCGTTACATAAAGGCTGCTCTAAGTCGATTGAATATAAATGCTACTAACAATAAAACTCTCGCTCTCTTCCTCAACCTTATGCGTTGCGAGGCACATAGTGATATGAGTAGAGAGGTGATAAAAAAGAAAATAAATAGATGAAAATAGCGATACACGATAGTAAGAGAGAACATTTTTTCAGTGAACGTTGGATTAAATATTGCATTAACAACAATATACCTTATAAAATTGTAGAAGCGTACGAAAATGATATAATAAATCAGGTAAGTGACTGTGATATATTTATGTGGCACCATAGCAACTATGATTATCGTGATGCATTGTTTGCAAAACAACTCCTTTATTCACTCCAGACAGCTGGATTGAAAATATTCCCTGATTTTTATACAACGTGGCATTTTGACGATAAAGTGGGACAAAAATATTTACTTGAAAGTATTAGTGCACCACTTGTGCCTACGTATGTCTTTTATACTAAGAAAGAAGCATTGGACTGGATTGATAAAACAACTTATCCTAAGGTATTTAAGCTGAGAGGAGGTTCTGGCAGTTCAAATGTACAGTTAGTAAAGACTAAGAAACAAGCAAGAAAAATTGCAAAGAAAGCTTTCGGAAGAGGCTTTTCACAATTTGATAGGATAAATCACTTTAAATTTAGGTATGATAATTTCAAAAATGGAAAAGAGGACTTCTCTGCTATACTCAAAGGAATTGCAAGATTATTTGTAGGGTCAGCCTACGGTAACAATTTTACTAAAGAAAAAGGATATGTATATTTTCAGGAGTTTATTCCTAATAATAACTTTGATACTAGAGTAATTGTTATCGGCGATAAAGCTTATGCTCTAAAAAGGATGACAAGAGATAATGATTTCAGAGCATCTGGTAGTGGTAGAATACTATATGATAAAGAGCATATTGATGAAAGATGCGTGAGAATTTCTTTTGATGTAAACAGGAAACTGAAATGCCAAAGTATTGCTTATGATTACGTCTTTGACGAAAAAAATAATCCCTTAATTGTTGAAATAAGTTATGGATTTGATGTGAAAGCCTATGACCCGTGCCCCGGCTATTGGGATTCATCTTTACAATGGCATGAAGGAATGTTTAATCCACAGGAATGGATGGTAGCGGATTTAATAAAATCATTTTAAGTCAACTTACAAACGTATGACATTATTGTTTTTTATACTGCTTTTTATACTTTCTTTATTTGGAGCATCTATCGTTGATTTCCAAACCATGTTTTACATGTGGTTTATTTATTTGATTGGAGTTGTAGTAAGCATTGTATTAAATAAAGGGGAGAATAAAATTAAAGTGCTAAATCTTTACCAAATATTGTTTTTTGCAGGGGCTTTATATATGATGATGTGTTATGCATTTATGACTTATCACAATTACTCTTTTTTACTTGCTCCGGATATAAACGGATATTTTTTGCCATATACCGAGAATTATCTAAACGAAGGAAGTTATTTGACTGCACTAAAAGAGATATGGAAAGATTATAATTTTTTCAATAGATTTCATACAGGGTATTTTACGTACGCTACATTATTTGGTTTTATAGGTAAAGCTTTTGATGCTAACTTTTACGTAGGGCAACAAATATCTGTTTTATTTTTATACCCTTTTATAGGTATTTTAATTTATAAACTCCTGCAATCTAACAATTTTAATAACGGTAAATCTTTTAAGTATGCCATCATCATATCTCTATTTTCTGTTATCTTTTTTTACTCTTCTCAAATACTAAGAGATTTACATATCTTATTGCTATACTTAATTGGCATTTATCTAACTTTCAAGAAGGAATTTTCTATAGTCAATCTATTAAAAATAATAGCAATTATTTACATTAATACATTGTTTAGGATAGAGACGGGACTGTTTCTAATTGTATTGATTCCGGTTTATCTATTATTGACGCTTCAAAATTCTAAATATAAATCATTGGTTTTGATATTTTCTATAGCTACTTTGTTCGTAATATTTGTAATATCTGTTAGTAATATGGATCAGATTCGAGCTGTGTTTGAGTTTAATCAAGAAAACTACGTGGAGGGTATAACAGAAGGAGATGGTATGATTGCTACTTTTCAGAGAATTCCAATTATAGGTGATTTATTATCAATAATATACAATGCTGCTCAACCTTTACCGTTTTGGTCGAGACTTGAATTTAGAGGGCAGGGTGAAGGACCTGAAACATTCAATATAATGAATTTCCCGCTATCTTTTGCATCATTCTTTAATTGGTTTGTTATAATTTATATATTTTCTTGGCTACTTATAAAAGCTGCTAGAAAAAGTACGAAAGGATTTATATCTAAACCATTAAAATATCACCTGTGGATTGGGTTGTTTTTCTTGTTCATGCAGTCTGCAGTAGTGGCGCAACGTCGTTTAATTGCTTATTATATAGTATATTATATTTTCTTTTACATAATATTTAAACGAGTAGATAAAGAAAACAAGAGATATATAAACATCGTTGCAGTTTTTAGTTTTGTATTATTGCAAATCGTAGGACTAGTTTATAAAATGTAAAGATTTAATGAAAATACTGCTCTTAGATAATTCATCCCTCACGCCAGTTAACGGTGATTACTGCATTGATCCAAAGACTGGTATCTTTGCAAAAGAACTTAAAGACTTAGATAATATGGTCACTCTCTATGGACAGAAAGTGATTTCTGAAAATACTACACATACATACAGACTTGTCGAGAACGGTTTGAAAGTAGTGGGTCTGAATCGCAAGAGTAATAAGTTACTCAACTATTTGCTGCTCTATATCCGGATTATTCCTGAAATATTTAAAAACGACTTTGTTTATATTTTTTATCCCTCTTCTTACAAATTTGTCGCTTTGTTATGTTGGCTATTTCAGAAAAACTTTGGTATTTACATTAGGGGACAGCATGATCTCAACAGTAAATCATCTCACATGATATATAATAAATCTACTGCTGTTTTTACTGTTACTAATGAGTTTACTAACTTTGTGAATAATGTTACCGGTAAAGAAAATGCATTTACAATACGCCCTATGATACCTTTCACTGAAAAAGATGTGTGTAGTGATAGGAGTTATAATATTAATGGTTCTTTTAGGATACTATTTTTAGGAAGAGTTTTGAGTGATAAAGGTATCTTTGAGTTGTTGCAAGCTTTAAGTAAACTTAAAATGAAAAAGTATAACTTTGAATTGACAATTGTGGGTGATGGCGGAGGGATGCAAGACGCAAAATCTATTGTTCAAGAGCTGGGTCTTGAAGAAAAAGTGAGTTTTATTGGTGCTGTTGATGATATGGATAAATTAACTGATTTTTATAAAACATCTGATGTTTACATTCTCCCTACTTATCACGAGGGCTTTCCCCGTACTCTATATGAAGCTATGATTTTTGGCACTCCAATTATAACAACTTTTGTTGGGGGTATCTCTGGTTTAATGAAAGATGGTTACAACTGCAAAAGAATAGAACCAAAGTCTGTAGATAGTATAGTCGTAGGTTTAGAATTTGCATTTAATAATTATGATAAGATGATACAATATGCCGGTAATGGACAAAAAACGGTAATCAAGATTATCGATTCAAGCAGATTAACCCACGCAGAACACTTAAATCAAATAATCAAAAGTGTTCATACGAAGGTTTGATTCTGAATTGTGTTTCTCGTATCATAATATTTTCATAGTATGTTTTCATAAAACCAGTATGCGGTTATTGGAATTACTAACTTAGCCGGGACACAGAGTTAAGCATAAACGCTTATTTTT
>ENA-UOOM01001102-UOOM01001102.1-fermentation-metagenome-genome-assembly--contig:-NODE-1102-length-27214-cov-9.238558_pt1 | contig 27214 bp, 15 predicted proteins | sample MGYA00245781_ERZ724031 | MGnify/ENA primary metagenome ERZ724031 (study PRJEB28704, sample SAMN03018317) | fermentation metagenome | biome: anthropogenic terrestrial biome; feature: soil; material... | reverse complement strand
CGAAAAGAATGTAATGCCTATCGGCTTACCCACGACCAATCCCAATAGAATGCCTACAGCAAACGGTTCTTGGAATGTGCCGAACAAATCGCCATCGAGCGGTATCGCCGTATTGGACAAAGCAAAAAGCGGTAAAACAAAGAAATACACCGGATAATGCAATGCGTGCCGCAACCGCACCGCGGGACTTTGTGTAAGATCCCTGTTGTTCGGAATGGTGATGGCCAACAGCACTCCGGCAATGGTAGCATGCACTCCCGAATAATGCATGCAATACCACATCGCAATCCCCCCTATCAGGTAAACGGCCAATGTCTTCACATGAAAAACTTTATTCAACAGCAACAACAGCGCAAACAAGCCTAAGGCCAGCGCGAGAAACATCCCGTCGATGGCCGACGAATAAAAGACGGCGATTACGATAATCGCTCCCAGATCGTCAATCACCGCCAGCGCCATCAAAAAGACTTTCAATCCCGGAGGAACGCGGTTACCCATGAGCGAAAGAAAAGCCAAAGCAAAAGCAATATCGGTCGCCATCGGAATGCCGAAGCCCGATGCGGTGGGCGTACCGGCGTTCCACATCAAATAAATCGCCGCCGGAAGCAACATACCTCCCAACGCCCCCGACAAAGGAAGCATGGCGGTTTGGAAAGAGGAAAGCCTCCCCCGGTATAATTCATCGACCAGCTCCAACCCGACCAACAGAAAGAAGACGGCCATCAATCCGTCGTTAATCCAATGTTCCGCCGAATGCGCTCCCAAGGGAAAAGTCCAGATGGACTGATAACTTTCCCCGAAGCCCGAATTAGCCATGAACAACGACAACAGTGTGCACGCAATCAGTACAAACCCGCTCGTCTTTTCATTATTCAATAAAGTCTGAAACTTTCCCATATCCGTTTAATATGCCGGCGCAAAAATACAAATTAATATCCGACTTCCGCAAGTCGGCCGTCACCTCAAAAAACACAAACAGCGACGGATAAATACAGAACCCTTTTTGGGGAAGTCAGAAGGAAGCGTACAGTCGCAAAAAAAAGTTTCATATCGCCCATTTATTGTTAATATACATTTCAATGGCTTTTAGAAACAATGTTTTGACTATATTTGCTTGTTACTAATAAAAAAAACAGTGAGGAAACTATATTTCATATCATCCCTACTCGTCTTGTCGGCTCTTTCGACAGGATGTATCTCTACGGTAAAAATATCATCCGTGGTTGAAAAAAATACCGACGGCGATTATTTATTGAAGTGGGAAGTGAGCCCCGACCAGGAGGGGGAAATAGCGATTTACTCCTCGCCTTCCGACAGCTCACTCAATGACTTCGCTTCGCTCCAATCGTATAAAATCACCGATCAGGTGGCTCTGATAAACCCTTCCGAATCGGGATTCCGCGAATATTTTCTTCTCAAAACAAAAGGGGCCAATTCCGGAATCGTCGCCAACCGCATCATCGAAATGGATGAAATTAAGAACTTTCGCGATGTGGGCGGTTATTTCACTTCCGATAACAAACAAATGCGATGGGGCAGAATCTACCGTTCCGGGAATCTCTCAACCGCCACCCTCGCCGATCAAGACAAAATCCGAAAGTTAGGCATTAAAACCATTATCGACTTTCGCTCGGAGAAAACGGCGAAGAAGTATCCCATTCTCCTGCATCCCGGCATACGCCGGATAGCGGTACCCATCAGCCTGATGGACGCCGAAAAACTCGATGAGCAGCTTCGCGACGAAGACTTTAACCGCAGCGATGCTATCCGCTTTGTACAGGAATCGTACGTGGGAATCGTAGAAAACTACAAACCCGCATTCTCCGAAATGTTTAACATCCTTATCGATGAGGGTAATTATCCCATACTCCTAACCGGCTCACTCGGAAAAGACCGGGTAGGCCTTGCTTCGTATTTTATCCTCTATGCCATCGGCGTTCCCGAAAATGTGATACAAGACGATTATCTCCTTTCCAACCGTGTGATCGACATATCCGCAACGGTCGAAAACGCACAAAGTCTTCCCGAATATATGCAGGAAGCCATTACGGCCATGCTTTCGGTGAACAGGGCTTACATCAATTATGTCATCGACCACATTAAACAACAGTATGGCTCGGTCGATAACTATTTGGAAAAAGAACTGAATGTGGGTTCCGGCAAAAAGATTTTATTAAAAAAATACTTGCTCTATCCTTATTAACTTTGGTGATATAAATATATTTAACTACTTTTGCACCTGATTTCAATCAGGGTTATCTAGATCCTTCCATCCGGACGGATGAGCAGCCTATGTGCCGCATTTCTCTTTTTTTAATCAAAACGTACGTATTATCGAGCGCTCCTCTCATCTTTTCTTTCGTCGTTATGTGGGGGTAGAGAGATCGTTTGGGATACTTTCACCAATTAATATAACAAAAAACAGATGAGTACATTTGAACAACTAGGAGTTGCTCCCGAGATATTGCGGGCAATTCAGGAAATGGGTTTCGAACAACCGATGCCCGTGCAGGAGCAAGTCATCCCGCAACTATTAAGCAATACCCGCGATATTATCGCTTTAGCGCAAACGGGTACCGGTAAAACCGCCGCTTTCGGCATCCCCGTCATCCAGAAAACCGACATCAGACTATTATCTCCCCAAACGCTGATTCTTTGCCCTACCCGTGAGCTGTGCCTGCAAATTGCCGGCGACCTCACCGAGATTTCGCAATATGTCAAAGGCCTCAAAATCCTTCCCGTTTACGGCGGATCGAGTATCGAAAGCCAGATAAAAACGCTGAAGCGCGGCGTCCAAATCGTTGTCGCCACTCCCGGACGCCTTATCGACTTGATTAAGCGTAAAACGGTGTCCCTCGCCAACGTACACACCGTCATCCTCGATGAAGCGGACGAAATGCTCAACATGGGATTTACCGAAAGTATCGATGAAATCCTTTCCAGCGTGCCGCAAGACCGCAGTATGTTGCTCTTTTCGGCTACCATGCCCCAGGAGATTGCCAAAATCACCAAAAAATACATGTCCGATCCCGTCGAAATTATTATCGGCCGTAAAAACGAAGGGGCGCAAAACGTGAAGCATATCTATTTTATGGTGCATGCAAAAGATAAATATCTCGCCCTGAAACGGATTGTGGATTATTACCCCAATATTTACGGCATCGTGTTTTGCCGCACCCGCAAAGATACGCAGGAAATCGCCGACAAACTTATTCAGGACGGTTACGACGCCGACTCGCTTCACGGCGACCTGTCGCAGGCGCAGCGCGATTATGTAATGAACAAATTCCGCCAGCGAAACCTCCAGATCTTAGTCGCTACCGACGTTGCCGCCCGCGGTTTGGATGTCGACGATATTACCCACGTCATCAATTTCGGCCTGCCGGACGACTTGGAAGTATACACCCACCGCAGCGGACGCACGGGACGAGCCGGCAAAGCGGGTACATCCATTTCCATCATCCACACCAAGGAAAAAGGGAAAATCAAACAGATAGAAAAGACTATCAATAAGAAGTTCGAAAAGGAAAATATTCCTGCAGGCGACATCATCTGCGAAAAACAATTGTTCAACTTCGTCGATAAGATTGAAAAAGTAAAAGTCAACGAAGAAGAAATAGAACGTTTGCTTCCTTCCATCTTCCGTAAACTCGACTGGCTCGATAAGGAAGATGTCATAAAGCGTGTCGTTTCGCTCGAATTCAACCGCTTGATCGACTATTATCAAAAGGCCGAGGAAATAGAAGAACCTTCCGAACAATCCTATTCGAAAAACGAACGTACCCGCAACCGGAAAAACGAACGGGGGGATAAATACGACAGAGGGGATAAAAATAACCGTCAGCCCGAAAAAGGATATACCCGTCTCTTTATCAATATAGGAAAAATCGATGGCGCCAATCCGGCCAACTTAATGGGTTTTCTCAACGACTATGTTCCAGGCAAAGTACGCGTGGGACGGATCGACCTGATGAAGAACTTTTCCTTTTTCGAAGTTCCCGAGCAAAATGCGCGGCAGGTAGTAAAAGCCTTAAAAGGTATTTATGTCGAAGACCGTAAGCTTGTTGTGGAGTTTGCTTCTCAAATGAACTCTAAAAAGCATTAAATTCTATTTTAAAAGTTTTTTTTAAAACTAAGTTGATGCGAATTTGTTATGTATTTTACATTAATAATATTTTAAGAAAGACAAGTTTGATATGAATCAGAAACTTTTAATCAGAGATCTCACATTGAGAGATGGTCAGCAATCGGCTTTTGCTACGCGCATGAACCAGTCGCAAGTCGACAGGGTATTGCCGTATTATAAGGATGCCAACTTCTATGCAATGGAGGTTTGGGGAGGTGCTGTTCCCGATTCGGTAATGCGTTACCTGAATGAAAACCCTTGGGACCGGCTTGAAAAAATACATGCCGCAGTAGGGAATGTTTCTAAACTGACGGCCCTTTCCCGAGGACGGAACTTATACGGATATGCTCCCTACCCCGATGAAATTATCGACGGTTTTTTTAAAAATGCCGTCGCTTCAGGACTCAACATCATGCGTATTTTCGACGCCCTGAATGACGTAGACAACATCAAATCGAGTGTAAAGTCGATTAAGAAATATGGAGGAATGGCCGATTGCGCCGTTTGCTATACGGTCGATCCGAAATATGATGACGACCCGCAGGAAGAAACGAAAAAGGGTGGATTCCTCGGTCTGTTTTCCAAAAAAGAAGAAACTCCGAAACCCAAGCACAACCCGGTGTTTACCGACGAGTATTTCCTCAATAAAGCGAAAGAAATGTTTGCCCTCGGAGCCGATATGATCACCATCAAGGATATGAGCGGGCTTATTCCTCCTTCGCGCGTAGCAGCCTTGATACCGCTGTTCAAAAAGCATATCAACGTTCCGGTCGATTTCCATACGCATTGCACCCCCGGTTACGGCCTTGCAGCGGTACTTACCGCCATTGTTTACGGTGCCGATATCGTTGACACGGTTATCTGGAACTTCGCCGGAGGACCCGCAGCGCCTGCGCTTGAGTTAATTTACATTTTCTGTAAAAAACTAGGTGTCGAATTGGATGTAAACATGGAAGCGGTAGCCAAGATCAACAAGGAGTTGTTCGATATACGTAAGGAATTGGATCCTTACGATGCCGTAAAACAATTCCCGAAACCATTCAATCCGCTTACGGATACCCTGCCCGCTGAAATCGACAGAGAGTTCGATAAAGCTATCGAAGCGGCTGAACGTAATGACGAAGCAACTCTATTGGACGCCTGCCACGCTATTGAAACTTACTTCAATTTCCCGAAAGCCGATGAGCGTGTTAAGAACGCCGAAATTCCGGGAGGTATGTACACGAATATGGTTGCTCAATTAAAGCAATTCAATTCGTTGGACATTTTGGATGACGCCATGAAGCTCATCCCCAGTGTCCGGTTGGATGCAGGGTTACCTCCATTGGTAACTCCTACCAGTCAAATTGTAGGAGCTCAAGCGGTAAGTTCGGCTTTAAACCTGAAAAACGGACGGCCGAAATATGCCAATGCTTCCAACCAATTTGTGGCCCTTGTAAAAGGGGAATATGGTAAAACCCCCGTCCCGGTGAATCCCGAATTCCGCTTGCAAATTGCCGGCACCCGAGAAGAAACACCTTACGATACTTCGACTTACAAAAGTCAGGACAATCCTGTTTTGGAAGAGTACGGAAGCGTTCACTTGGCAAAAGATGAAAAAGATCAACTTTTGCTCGAATTATTCCCTGCGGTGGCGACCAATTTCTTAAGAAATCTGCGCAAAAAAGAATTTGAAGCAAATGGCGGCAGCCATACGCAAAAAAGCGAACAGTCGCAGGCTTCGCAACAGCAACACGTTCAGGATGCCGAACCTTCAGGACCGAAAGGACAATATATTCAGAGCCCGATGCCGGGTAATATTATCGAAGTCCTCGTAAAAGAAGGCGAGACAGTAAAGAAAGGTGACAATTTACTGATTCTTGAAGCGATGAAGATGGAAAATGACATCACATCCGAACTTTCCGGAACCGTGCGCCGTATATTCGTTCAGGCAGGGGATGTAGTGAAAGAAGGAGTACCGCTGGTAGAAATTGTTTAATAACAAATTCTCTCTTACTCTTATGTGAAATATTTAAAGCGGGGGCATCGTTCGAAACGGTACCCTCGCTTATCTTTTACCGGAAATCCTGCATAAAAATTCCGGCTTTAAGGTATCGGTTATAGAGTACATCATATACTTTCCGATGTTTATCTTGCGGATAATATACGGTCAGATGTTTTTGTACCAAAACCTTTTGAGCGTTCTGCACCGAGTCGAAACAACCGGCCGCTACCGAAGCGCCTATAGCCGCACCCAACGCTCCGGCTTGTTGTGTAGCGGCTATCTTGATAGGAACGCCCATCACATCGCTCAACGTTTGCATTACATAGGGCGATTTCAGGGAAATACCCCCTACTCCGATAACCTCTGCAATCTCGATTCCTTCTTTTTCAATATGTTCCATTATAGCCCGCGAACCGAAAGCCGTCGCTTCTACCAGACTTTTATAAATCTGCGCCGGCGTCGTGCCCAATGTCAATCCGAAAAGGCCGCCCTTTAATTTTTGATCGGCATAAGGCGTGCGACGGCCGTTGAACCAATCACAAGCCACCGGATCGTTTTCCATCACCGTAAGTTTCGACGCTTCTTCATTAAGAGCCGGCAAGATACGCGAAATAAGCGCTTCGCCGGCTTCCACACCCTGCAACGTCCATGAGAGAAGGTGCTTAAACCAGGCATAGATATCGCCGAAAGCCGATTGCCCCGCCTCCAAACCGATATATCCCGGAATAACCGAGCCATCGACTTGCCCGCTGATGCCGGGGACAAACTTCTCTTTCATATCTTCCTTCGGAGTAACCACAATATCGCAGGTCGACGTGCCGACAATCTTAACCATCGTATGCGCTTTTATTCCGGCTCCGACGGCTCCGGCATGCGCATCGATGATGCCCACGGCCACTTTTGTCTCTTTGCGCAATCCCAGGCGTTCCGCCCACTCTTGGGTGAGTTCTCCGGCCGGGATGTCGCCGGTGTAGGTTTCGTTGCTCAAATGCCCGGCAAAACCGTCGAACAAAGGATCGAGCCGTGAAAGAAACTCCTGCGACGGATAACCGCCCCACTCTTCCGCCCACATCCCTTTATGCCCCGCGGCGCATCGGCTGCGTTTGACTTCTTCGGGCCTTAACCGACCGGTAAGCAATGCCGGCATCCAATCGCAATGCTCGATAATGGCATACGCGTCCTTCCGGATGCTTTCATTTTCCCGCAACGCGTGAAGCGCTTTAGCCCAAAACCATTCGGAGGAATAAATACCTCCGGAAAGGGCCGTGAAATCAGGGTTCCAGCGATGCGCCAACTCATTTATTTCCGCGGCTTCGCGGATAGAGGTATGGTCTTTCCAAAGGATAAACATGGCATCCGGATCTTCCACATACTCCGGCAATAAAGCCAACGGCGTACCGCTCCTGTCCGTCAGGCAGGGCGTACTGCCGGTCGTATCGATTCCCAAAGCGGCAATATCTTCCGCCGCTCCGGCAGGAAGTTGAGACACCGCTCCGCGAACGGCTTCTTCCAGCGAATCGATATAATCCTGCGGATGTTGACGGTAGCGGTTCTTCGACGGATCGCAATACCATCCGTTCCTCCACCGCCGATAATACGATTCCGATACCGCGATCTCTTCTCCCGACTCCGCATTGACAATCAATGCCCTGCACGAATCGGTACCATAGTCGATTCCTATTACTAATTTTCCCATATCATTATTCTCTTTTTAAATCAATTTTCCAAAGAAGCCTCTAACTTCTTATCGCGGGCAATGGTAAAGCTGTATACGGTTATGATTAAAAACGCAACGGCAGGCACCCAATAGGCTAACTGAATGCTTCCCGAATGGTCGGATAGGATGCCTTGTATCTGCGTCAAAAAAGCCGCTCCGGCAATTGCCATAACCATTCCCGAACTGCCGATTTTGGTGTCCTCTCCCAATCCGCGCATGCCGATGCCGTAAATCGTCGGGAACATGAGCGACATGCAACCCGAAATGCCCATCAGCGCATAGACGCCCAAGAAACCCGGTGCGTACACCGTTGTCACACTGCAAATGACCGCCAAAATCGCCAGCACCGACAGCAGGTTCACCGGTTTGATCCACTTCATCAGCCAGGTGCACAAAAAGCGGGCGCAGACGAACAACACCATCGACAAAATATAGTACGTCGCCGCAGCTTGTTCGGCCGTACGCGGCAGCAAGGCGTCCAGCCCTATCCATTCGCAGAAATGATAAAACCTTGCGGCCACCGGTTCCACATTCCGCAGTGTACTCATAATCGTTTCGGAAGACGCCCCCGAGCCTAATGAAGCGATCACGCCGTTCAAGTCGAGATGTTGAATGACGTAACGGATCAGGAACGACCATACCGCCACCTGCGCTCCCACATAAAAGAATTGGGTCGCTACGCCCCAAACGTAATTCTTATTGCGCTTGAGACGCCCGAATGTCGCTTTCAGATTCAAGGTCTTATCATCGTCCTGCGCCTTGGGCATGCGGGTAAAAAAGATGGCTGCCAACAAGACAAGCATCACCAGGCCCAGCACCACATACGCCGTAGTAACGGCATTTAACTCCCCATTCTGTATCTGCAACAAATCGGCTTGCGAAAGGCCGCTCCTATCCTCGGCGCTCATCGTATTTAATTGCGAAAGAACGAAGATTTGGCTCGCCAAAGCGCCGGTCAATGCTCCGAACGGATTAAACGATTGAGAGAAATTCAATCTTCTCGTAGCCGTTACCGGATCGCCCAACGCGTACACGTACGAATTGGTGGAAGTCTCCAAAATAGACAGTCCGGCGAATAAAATGAAAAATGCCAGAAGGTATACCGCGAAGCAGAAAAACGGGTTGATATCAATGGCCAGCATGGCCGGATAGAATAAGAAGCAGCCGGTAATGCATAAGCTTAATCCCAGCAATACCCCCGATTTGTATGTATGTTTCTTGATGAAAATAGCGCCGGGCAACGCGAAACAGCCATATCCCAACAGGTATGCCACGACTTGTATCCAAGCGGTCTGAGTGTCGGAGAAACTCATGATGCGTTTAAAGGCGGCCAGCATGGCATCGGTCATATTGTTAGGCACCGCCCAGATGAAGAACAAGGCTGTCAGAAGAATAAAAGGAAACAGGATCCCTTTGGGAACCAAATGATGCTTTTCCATCGGTTTGTGATGTGGATTCATTGAAATGTGTTATTTAAAAATAGTCTTTACTTGCTTGAGGGAGACGCCCAGCAGCTTTTCACAAATGGGGGAAAGCGCGGCTTCATCGCCCGTAAAATGATATACATGATGCGTATGCGACAGCGACTCGCCGGGTTTCAGGAACGCAGCGGGCGAGCAACTTTCCAGTTCGAGGAAAGGGCCCATGATGCTGCCGTCGTCCAACGGGCCGTCGTTGTAAGCATTCAATGCGTCGCCCTTTAAAGGATCTTTCGCCGGATTCCATTCCTGATTGAGGTAAGTCGACTCGGGATCCGCATCGAAGGTGATAACGGTCAGCCGTCGGGATATCGGATCGTAGTTCCCTGCAACCGCTTTGGTGCGCTTAGCGTTCATTCCCAATTTACTGCGGTATTTTCCGTCCGTTTTCAGATAGAGCGCGCCGTTTTCATAACGGATCCGGTCGGAAGGTATCTCGCCGAAATAGTCGGTGGTCGCAACCGCCCCTAATTCTTTATCATTGCCCTCGTTGTACGGCACTACGGTAACGGCCGAATCGGAAGGATTGAACATGTCGAGCATCCATATGCATACGGTTCCCGTTTCGGGCGTCCATTCGAAATCATTTCCATTGGTGATTTTATTGTCAGTAGCATACGCAACCGCCGCTGCGCCGTCCGGCAACGTCATACCGAGCGTACGGGATAAATCATCTGCTTGCAAAAGCGCTATTTTTCGTTCGACGGAAATTTTCAACGTGCTTCCCTTATAGTTTTTCAGTTCCATTTTCTTAGTTAGCACCGCTTCTTGATCCGATGCGCTTTGTACTTTCCACGCTTCGGTATCGATGGCCGGGGGCGTATGCCAATTGTCATATACTTGTTCGGCGTCCGGCTGGAAATAAATGGAATATTGCCCGCCTTCGGGTCCCAGCCAGAAACGGTTTTCGCCACCGTACCCGTTCATGTGTTCATCGACGACGCCTGAGTCAAAGACTTTGTAATTGACAAAGCCGAGGCTTTTGCCCTCTGCACCGCCGGTGGTGGAAGTGAATACTTTGGCTTGATAAGCCGGCGAAACGATCACCTGCGCTCTTTCATCGGCCGATTTGAGCACAATCAGACTGTCTTTTTCCGATAAATAATTGAGATCGTATCCGAACGTTCCCTTTTCAAAATGGTTGTTCATACTGTTTTCTGTTTTTTTACTGTTGCTTGTGCAGGAAAGCAGCAGTGCGCTTCCCACTGTTGCAAGCATCAACATGTTATTTATTTTCATCTTATTATTGTTTTTAATTTCACCGTTATCCTTTCAATCTATATCAATCTATTTTCCACCTATCTCTTATGCGGTTATAGGCTTCCGCCGCCGCGCCGTTTCCCCAATCGTAAATGGTAAATTCGCCCATTCCTTCGCCTTCGGGAGAGGTTCGGCCTCCATGTCCGTAATTTTCCATGGTAAAACCGTAGTCCTCCGGCCCGAAGAAAGGCCAGACTTTCTCCCATTGCCGTTTTGTTTGAGGATTTTCCGGACAATACATCATCACAAAAGCGGATTTCAATGCCGCGATGCCACGTTCTTCGTATTCCTTTTCATTCAATTGTTTTCCGTATTGTAAGATCAACTCGGCGAACAAACTTCCACGCGAATCGTTCCATTCGCCATCTGCGTTCAACACGCCGAATCCGCCCAATACATTCACATGCATATACGGCGGTTGCCACGACGCTTGGGTCATCAACATTTCGTCCAACGTCCGCTGTCCATATTGCAGATAACCTTCCTCGCCTGTGATACGGTAACATTCGTACAAAGCCTCGGCTGTCCAGAACATGGAAAAATTATTTTGCTTAAACATATTGTTGCGGGCGACTTTCTTGCCTACCCAATCGTCCGCACCTACACGGGAACAGGACCAATAGGTTTCGAAATCTTCCCACTGCCCCACGGGAATAATCTCGCGCATCACGGCATCCATGGCTTTCAACGCAGCGGTTTTATAGTCTTTCCGGCGGGTCAATTCGTATAACTTCAACAAGAACGTCACCGACATCGATGATTCGGGCGACCGGTTAAGGTGTTGCATCGGCTGTAAGGTTTTCGTGTCCAACCATCCGGGGAAGAATCCGTCCGGCGTTTGTACCCGTAGCAGCGCGTCGGCGTAATCGCGGGCATAGGCAAGAAGCCTTGCATCCTTTTCCAACTCCTCATGCCACCGAAGCATCAACAATGCCGTCCAACTCATATCGAGCACATGAAACGGGGATTCTTCGGCACTCCATGTGTAAGGATTCCGGTTGGAATTGCCCCAATAAGAATGATCCCATCCTTTGCTTCGATGATACTTTTTACCGTCGATCTCCACGGTTTCCATTTCGGTAGCGATCAATCCGTAAAAAAATCCTTCTTTTTTAGGTGCCGCCAACGCTAATTCTTTCGACATCCGCGCCTTTCGCATTAACTCTTTGTTTTTCGTTCGCCGGCCATAACGGAACAAGCCGCCGGCCGAACGCAACGAACTGAACCATGCCTGATTCCATACGGAGCGGAATTCCCGTTCATTGATTTCGCCGGGATAATTGGGACTTTGGGTAACATTGACGATGAACACGGGCGCTCCTACCCGCTTGCCGTTAAGGGTAAACTCCTGCCATACGCTTTTCGACCAACTCTCAAAAGCCCATTGATAAGTATGCTCCACGTATGGTTGGAGAGCGCCTTTTACGGGATTACCGGAACGATACAGATCGCGCCCCCATCGCGTCCACATAAAATCCAACGGCCTGCGAAACGGATTGAACAAATCTTCAGGCTTATCCGATGCCATCATATAAAATCCGAATCGGACTTCTCCTTTCGGGAAAACCGTGCCGGGCGTACGCTCGAAAAGAATATGCCCCGAAACGTCATTCTCTGCCATTCCCAACGTCAACCGGTTGTTCGGCGCATCCATATCCATATACCAACGCACCGGCGCGCTTTCTTTCAAGATTTCGAGATCCGGGATGATTGTCAATTGTTGTTTTCCGTCGGAAACGATCAGCGCCGGCGAACGGAACACGTGTTGGTCGATCACATGATTATCCGTAGGAGTCAAATGCGGCGCCCAATGGAACGACGGGACGAATGACGGAAGAATCTGTACTTGCCAATCGTCTTTCTGAACGGCTTCCTTCAACGAAAACGTCACGATAACATGTACCGTATTTTCATCGATCTTCGTCGCCTCCGCCTTACCGGAATGCGCTCCCAAACCATCGTATTGAAGTCGGGCGATCGCTTTCCGGAGCAAGGGAGGAAACGTTTCTGTACGGATCCCGCTCTTCTTTGACAAACCATCCGTATTTGCATATATCCTATTGTTGAACATAAACAGGATCGCTATCGCAAAAGGGAAAATAAAGAAACGTTTCATACTATAAATACGGTTTGGTTAATCTATTCTCTCTAAAATAATACGATCCAATTCGAATTGCGTTCCCTCTCCGTTCTTACGTACATGGAAAGTAACGGAATTGGTTTGTCGGGTGAGTTCGATATCGCCGATGTGAATTTTTTCCTTTAGCGCTTCGTTGCTGTTTTTCGTCGATTTCCAGTCGGACAATTGATTTTGGCGTTGCCACACTTGGAAATCGGCTCCTTCGGGTTTTTCGTAATAGGAGATAAGTACTTTGTACTTCCCTTCGGGCACATCGTTCAACATGACACGCATCATTCCCTCGCGATCGGTATGGACGCGTATTCCCCTTTGGTGGGTGACTTGGATTCCTTCGCCCAGTGTCAAATCCATCAACTGTGGAAAATAGACATGCTCAGTCGGCAAATAAACGGTTCGCAGTTCTTCTGTCGGCTCCATCTTGCCCGTGAGCGGTTGCGCTCCGTAATAAAAAGCCACGGAAGTATAATCCACCGGAAACTCATTCCCTACCGGACCATGCTCCATGCCGTGATAAATTTCTTTTTCAAAAGGCATTTTATCGGCCAAAAAGAAACGGTAGCCGCCGGTACGGTTCATCGGTAACGAGTAATCGAGCGCGCCATGAAGCGGCAGACTGATTCCGCGGTCCCATCGATCCAACAGCGCATACCAACCACCGTTATAATAGTCCTCCGATCCGGTCCCGTGTAGGCGCATCCTGCCGTCCACGCGGGTGCTGTCGTCTCCCTCGAAAAACAAAGTCATTCCCGGACGCAATCCCTGCGCGATATGGATCGTTCCCACATAATGGCCTTTCCCTTTTAATTGAAGAAACTCATAGAATTGCCCGGTTTCGGGTTTTTCACGTCTCCAAACGGAATAAAACTTTCCTTCGTTTTTCGCATCCCTTGCGGTAGCATTATAATATACTTTGATATTCAGCGAGACGGGATTTTGTTGTACGCCTTCCCTCTTTTTATAAATCAGCCGCATCCTTGCCCCACGGTCATACGGCATCGGCAAATAACAATAATTGGAAGTCCCCTGCCTTCCCATGACAAGGCTTCTCATGGCCGGTTTTCCATACGCATATCCGAAGAAATCGGCCACCGGCGAATAAATGGCATCCACTTGCTCTCCGTCCCAATTGGCCGCAAGAATCACATCTTTATACAATCCTTCGAATGAATTGCCACCATCGATTTCAAAGCCTACGATCCGGCCGGAAACGTTTTGCTCGAAGAAAGAAATTTCCTCTCCCGGCACCAGCGTAACCGACTTCTGATCCGTCTGTACCCCCGAGGATTTTCCGACAGCATAACGGGTAACTTCAGGGGAGATATCCGCCCAGACCGCGTTTACTTCCGTGAGCACATCTTTATCCGACTGCGACAATACACCGGTCCAGGTTTCCACTTCTTTTCCCGGTAAACTCCGGTACTGCACCTGATGAAACATCAATTTCTCCCCCTGAAAAACAATCTTCAGGGACTTTTTATAAGGAAACGGGATATAACAGTAATATCCTCCGATTTCGTTTCCGCAAACGGGGTTGACAAAAGGATAAACATCTCCCGAAAACAAATCCATAAAACGGATTTTCAGGCGTGGCTTTTTTTCTCCATCGAAATAGAATAGAAGCGTATCGTTGGTAGGAGTAGGTGTCCAAATACGGTTGACGACACCCGGGCCTTTCAAATCGGCAATCACCAGCCCTTCCTTCTCTTTCCGGAGATACGAATAGGTACCGTCGAAACCGTCGTCATTTCCCCCGGTTGTATCGTAACTCGAAATCTGTTCTACATACGAGTTCGTCCGGTATTCGGGAAGTTTGTCTACGCGCTTTAATAATTCCAATTCATTTTTGAAAGTATATTTTTGAGCATAACTTTCAAAGCAAATACACACTATGGCTACTATACCGAATAAAATTTTTAGAGATACTTTTTTCATTTAAACTTAATATGTAGGTTTTTAATTTACTTCCAATTGCGACCATCCGGGAAGTGCGGGAAACTTGGCGTGTGGTTCGGTCTGATACCAGAAACAAGTGGAAGAAATATCGGATTGCTGCGGCAGATAACGCCCACCATGGCGCCAACCCAAATCCTGAATCGTGATCTTTAAGTCCTTTTTAAAACGGATAGGATCCATCACATGCCAACGATACATTCCGAAACGTTGTCCCGAACGATAGGTAATATCGGGTGGCAATACCTGCACCAATCCGGCGTATGGAGCGGTATAGGTTACATATTTTCCGTGGCGGTCGAAGTTATACGATCCGCAGAAATAATCCTCCGTGCCGGTCCCGATAATGGTAGGAAAGCGGGTGTCGCCATCCATAAAGAACTTGATTTCACCTTCGCCCCACCAGCCGTTATTGTTTACCTGCCATGCCAAATAAACGCCGACATACTGCCCTTCTCCTTTAATTCCGTCGATGATGGTATAATCCGATGTTTTATTGACTTTCGTACGACGGAATTGCGCATGGAAATAAGCCGCATCCGCAGGCACATCGGTGAGGGTATAATCGATTTGATAATACAGATTCATGCCCTCCGCATCGTTGATGTTAGTCATCGTGATGCGGCATTTTTTGCGGAAAGGCATCACCCAGTAGCAATTAAAGGCGCTTCCGGGATTTACGGTTACGGGCATCGAATTCAGGGGTGCGTATTCGTTCCATCCCATCCCGAAGAAATCCCCTACGGGACATTCCACCGAAGGTTCCGTTTCATCATCCCAATAAATACGGAGAATGGAAAACCGCCAATTGCCGGTGGGCGTCATCCAGATATGCTGAATGGCGCCGGGGCCGTCGATTTCGGCCATGGTAAATGTTTCGCCCGGTTCGATGCGGACATAGGGATTGACTTTCCATCCCTGTCCCAAATCACGCGAAGCATAGGTGGCATTAGCCGTATTTTTGGGTGCATTCGGATCGGGCTTTGCCATCCCCCCCTTTCCCTTTTCTCCGGTAAAATTCTCCGGGCTGATCGATCGGCTTTCCGCATTGGAAAGCCGGTAGAGGTTACCCATGTTCATATCCAATCCGTTAAACGGTCGGTTTTGTGAAAAAATCCCTGCCGAATAGGCAAGAAATAATAAAAGAGTAATGTAAATTGTTTTTAAGCGCATCATAAAGAATTATTTATTGGTTATTATTGCGATTATGATTCAGCGAATAAAATGCACTTCCGGTTACACTCCATATGAATGCATTCCGTCCGCTTTTATTTATATTATTCAATAGGCCGTTATCAGATTTACCCGCAATATACATAAAATCACGGAATGAATGGATAATCCATACAGCTTTGATTAAAATTATCCCATCCCCCATAAAAATATTTTTGCGGGGGATGAGACAATCATTATTAAATTACATTCCGGAAAATTTAAATCCTTCCGGTCCCAAAATTAATGTATTCAAATAATATAAACCATCAGCAGAATTATTGTTCGGACCCGCCGATACTTTAATAACAATATTCCTCGCCGCATCAGGAACAATCCCTTTTACAACAACAACACTTCCTGCGTTATTAGAAGTATTCAGCAAACCAAAGCCCGAGTTTTCTCCAATAACCTCGTATTTGGTTTCCCGATTGTCACTGACGTCACGATGTGATCCATAAAAGATAAAGTCATATTTCTGGGATTTGTTCAGGTTCGAAACAGTAAGTTCACCTTCCGGCATCCATTTATCGCCCCAAAAGGCATCAACGGCAACTTCATAGGGTAATCCCAGCGAATTATCCAATACCCCCAAATCGTTTACGGCAGAAAAGCCCCCCGTTATAGCTATGGCAAAACCGGTATTAACGCCATCCTTATCCTCCATATTCAAAACCGGATCCGCCTTGGGATCCTGAGGAGCCCAAGGATCCTGTAAATTGACGAAAGGAGATCCGGAGAGCCGTAATCCGAAATCTATAAGTACTGGATTCTTCAACTCAAAATTATTAACCGGGAAAGCAAACGTTTCACCTTCGGGTAAGACAATCATCGCGTTCAAGCCATAATATCCCCAATACTGAACATTATTAGGTCCTTGTTTAATAAGAATGGTGATCTCCCCATTGTCATCCGGCACAATATCATTTATTGCCACAACCTTGCTCAAATTATGATCTGTATCCAGATAACCGACGCCTTCGTTTCTCCCTTTAATACGATATTCCGTTTGAGTCCCTTTATCATTTATAGTAGCATACAGAACAAAAGAATACTTTTTCTCTTTGTTTAAGTTGGATAATATTAAACTACTTCCCTGCGGATAAACTCGCCCATCATTGAAGAAAGCATCTTGTGAAACAGTTTTCGGGAATCCCAATAAATTCTCCATTCCACGCTCAATCACGCCATCGTGGAAACGAAGGCCGGTTTTAATGATAAATCCGGTATTATTACCTGACTCATCTTTCAAATTAGGGACACTTCCATCCTGCCATCTTGCAAAGTTATTAAAGGGTTCCGGAGTAAAAATCGGTCCAAAATCGATAAAGAGAGGATGCTCCAATACAAATTCATTCGGTCCCCGCTCTTTAAAATCAATCATATCGGTTATTTGCTTCGGATGTTTTACAGCATCATATGCCGCCTGTTTTGCTAATTCGGCATCGAATATCAATAAATTATTCGGTAAAAAAAGATTTTCGAGTATACCTCCGAAAATTGATTCGTACCATGTGCAGGCTGCAGTAAACCGCCCTACTCCTAAATCCAAATGGAAACCATCTCTTGTAAACCTATCACCAAGATAACTTGTTCTGCCGTTTTGAATTGCAGTTCCAGATGGGACAATCATGCCGATATTCGCTAAATCGGCGGCTTTATTTACGGCGTCGACGATTGCATTGTACATTTTGACCTGCTCTTTGTCGTAGTTATTGAAACCTTCATGATTTGAATCTTCGGAATAAGCCCATGTTTGGTGCAGAACATATTTCACATCAGGATTGGTAGCAAATTTTTCGACAAACTCAACCAATTGAGGCAGATATTCTCTATAGCTATCTATTATACCTGATAGTTGGCTTACTTCCTGAAAACTAATATAATCCCAGTTTTCGTTTTTTACAGCCTCATAAATAGTCATATTATCGATACGATTCAACATTCCATTGCGATCAATCTTTCTAAACTGATAATCCGATTTATTTTCGCTTGCATTTTTCCAATGCTGTTCCAATGAACATCCGCCAATATACATATTACCGATTAATATATTGTTTCCATCTGCTTTTGCCAAATCATAGAGATAGTTTTCGACAGCATCTTCCGAAAAACTATTACCGATGGTCAGAATTTTTATGGTTTTTGGTTCATTGGTTACCTCTAAATCTACGTAATAAGTCTGTTGCTTATCGTCGGAAATAACTTCAATAACCGTTTTTCCGGGGGCTATTCCTTTTACAATACCTATATGATTGGTAGCCGAAGAAATAGATGCGATTTCAGCATCTGCGACACTCCAATTAAAATTTTTTGAAGCAGTTTCTTCACTGTCAAATATAGGCACAATCCTGTAATTCTCTCCGACCACAATTGTGATCTTCCGCTGATTGACCTTGATAAAATGATTCGTGTCTTCAGAAATATATTTATCACTGCATGATAGACTGAAAACACTGATGATCAGCGTAAAATATAATAATAATTTCGTTTTCATAAATTTTTCATCAATTATTTAGTAATAAAAAGTTGAATGTTTTTGTATTCAAAATCATTTTGGGATAAGAGTCTTCTATATTATCAGAGAACGCACCTCTGATGATCGCTGTTATTCTCGGTTGAATTCTTGAATTATCAAAGTGCGTATGAAAAACGTATAACAAATTACCGCTTTTATCTTTGAAAAAATCACCATGCCCGGGACCGTTGATTCCCAATAACTCTCTGTTAACAATGGGATTTCCATTGAATTTCGACCACGGCCCCAAGGGCGATTCGCTCACAGCATAACCAACAGCATAATCCCTGTTTTCAAAATGATTGGCTGAATAAAACAAATAATATTTATTATTGTGTTTTAATACGGTCGGGCCTTCGGTTACTTTCCATTTTATATTTTGAGTATCCTCCCAACCATTGGTTGCCTCAATACATAGTTGCGTAGTTTCCTGCTTGATAGAGGTTAAATCGTCGGACATTTCAGCGACATATATCTTATTTCCTCCCGACAACTTAACATAATAGAGATATACCTTTCCATCGTCATCGATAAAAATATAGGGATCTATTTGCCGTGTAGTACCTTTTAAAACAGTATGCTGCTCGAATGGGCCTAAAGGAGAATTACTTTTGGCGACAGCAATGTTTTCATTCGCCGTATAAGCCATATAAATTTCCTCTTTATATAGAAATACCTGTGGTGCCCAAAATCCCCAATCTCCAAATGTATGCTCCTTGATCAATGAAAAGCCTTGATTTACACCTTTAGGTCCATTCCATTTTCTTAGATCGGAAGAGGTATAAACCAAGAATCCTTTATCCACATCTCCGCTTTTTCCTCCTGTACCATATACATAATAAGTACCATTAAACAGAAAAATTGTAGGATCTGCCAACTCTAATTCATCCATTATTTGATAAAGAAAAGCAAGTGAATTCGAAACCTCTTTATTTAACGACACTGTAATATTGGTATTGCTTTCAACACCTTCAGGTACAATCGTTATAATTTTATTTTGACTAACCTCCACGATCCTAGCCGGGAGAACACCAAATCTTACTTCTATTTCGTTTGTAAAATTTTCACCTTGAATAGTAACCGTATCTCCCGGTATTCCTCTAACAGGCGAAATTAAACGAATAGACAATCCTTCAGATTCCGGTTCAGAATCTTTTACAGAGGGTGCGCATCTGTTGTATAAAAAAACAGCTAAACAGATACCTGTAATGCAAAGGATAGTCCGTCTGAATTGTCTTTCGGTAAACAGCATTTTCTTATTTTATTTTGATTTGAAAATTTATTTAGTGATCATTGTTGTTACCATCCCGGATTTTGTACCAGATTTCTGACATTCTTATCAATTTCTCTTTGTTCAATAGGGAACAGATAATGTTTTGGGGCATTAAATATTCTTTGTTCCACCCTTATACGTTTGTAAAAAGAATCATCCTGAAGGAAGTTACCTTCATAGATGTTTAGAGAATGTACAGGCTTGTTTTCCGAAATTTCGGCATCTTTCCATCTTCTTACATCGAAAAAACGATGTGTTTCAAAAGCTAATTCAATCCTTCTCTCATGTTTTATTCTCTCACGCATTTGCTCCTTTGTTAAACTTTCCGGCAAATCTGGTAAACCCGAACGGTTACGAATCAAGTTAACAGAGTTATAAACGTCTTCTGTAGGTCCGGAAAACTCGTTCAATGCTTCTGCATAATTGAGATAAATTTCCGCAAGCCGTGAAATAACCCAGGTATTTTGCTCCACCTGCCAAGGATTCCAGCTATTTCTTTCATTCATGGCTTTTTTCATCAGATATCCGGTTTTACAGTAGTCAGAACCTGCTTTTTCACGACCATCGATTCCTTTGTACCAAAGTTCCAATGCGTGATTCTTCCATCGTTGTCCGGGAAAATTAATACTTGCATAGAAACGAGGTTCTCTGTTCACAAACATTCTTCTCACCCCTGCAGGCCATCTTCCTTCTCTGGCCGTCTCGGCATAACCTTCTTCTACATAACCGGATTCGGGGTTAATGATGGGTGTAAGTCCATTATTTATATAACCGATGATAGGTGTTGAGCCGTCTTCCATTTCATATGCATCCACCATTTCCTGTGTAGGATTAAAAATAGAAAAACCGGATAAACTTATCGGGTCGGAACAACGAAAATGGTGTTCATATCTATCCAGATTTTTTGCAAATAATATTTCTTTATTCCAGTTGTTTAAGAATACCCCCTGATAATTGGCAACAGGATCATTTGTCGTACTTTGATATAAGCCGTATCCTGCAGACTCGGAAATTTGTATTGTACGAAGAGCTGCATCTGCTGCAACTTTCCATTTATTGGGATCATAAGTTTGAGGGAACATCTGCAATCCGGTAGAATCGCGAAATGATTCAAAATCGGTGTTTCCATTATACAACGGGCTTGCGGCATATAACAATATACGTGACTTGAGCGCTAAAGCAGCAACCCGCGTTGCCCTTCCCACCTCTTGCTGCGATACATTATCGGATAAATATTCCATTGCGTTATCGCAATCTTTCACCATAAAATCAATGCATTCATCAATAGGGCGACGGGTGTATGATAGTAAATCGTCATCCGCTTGTATTGTGTGATCCAGTAATATGATTGGACCGTAAGCTCGGAACGATAAAAAATGAAAATAAGCCCTCAGAAAATATCCTTCACCTTTCCATGTATCAATTTGGCTTTGCGATGTAGGGACATTTTCCACATTTTCCAAAAATGTATTCACCTTTCGAAGAGCCTGATAGGTTTCATTCCAAATAGGTACCCTTGTTACATTGGTTGAATTCCATGCGCCGGAATTAACTTCGTGAGAGTATGCTCCGCCATAAGCAATTTCCATTTCGTCGCTTCCTCCAACGAAAGGACTCCTCCAAAGTCCACCATCATCTGCGAAATTTGCCTCTGTGGGTATCCAGCTATATACATGTGCTAAAAAATTCCTTGTCCAAATAGGACTTGTAAAAATATCTTCAACGGTCATATCCTCATCCGGTGATTTATCTAAGAAATCATTACAAGATACCAGGAGTGTGACCATAAAAACAAACAATAATATTATATATTTTTTCATTGCTATTCTATATTAAAAATTAACTTGTGCTCCAAAATTTAAAACGCTTTGCCGGGGATATCCTCCGGTACCATAATTCGACTCCGGATCAACAACTTTTAACTTGTCAAAAGTAAGCAGATCCGTACCGTTTACAAATAATCTCAATCCTTCTACGGTTAAAGATTCCGTAACGGATTTAGGAAAATTATAACCTATTTCCGCCACTTTTAATCTTACATAACTGGCATCCTTCATATAGAGAGTATTAGTGCGATAATTATTCGGATTATTACCATTAATTACGGCAGGATACTTTGCATTGCTATTATCCGTTCCACTAATCCAGCGGTTATCAAAATATTCATGCATCACATTATAATTAGGATATTCCAATTGAAATGGGTACATTCCTTCAGAATCCAAAAAAGTAGAAGCACGTGCGGCACCCGTAAAATTAAGAGTCAAATCAACTCCCCTATAAGCTACTGTGCCTCCAAAACCAAACATTAACTCGGGTGTACGGGCGTAGCCAATGGCCACTTTGTCAAAATCATCAATTATTCCATCACTATTCACATCTTTATATTTTATATCACCCGGACGGACAACCACCATAAAGTTCTGCCTCGGACTGTTTTCAATGTCTTCCTGATCTTCAAAAAAGCCCAAGGAAATCAATCCGAATGGTTGATCTATTCTTTTTCCTCTGGTATTCTGATATTCATATTTCGGTATGGGAGAATCGTCTTCAATTATTTTGTTTTTAGCGAGTGTAACATTTCCCGACAAGGAATAATAAAAACCGTTTTTTGTGGTGTGCTTGAATTCAATCTTAGCATCGAAACCTCTGTTTTTCACCTTCCCAAAATTAGCCCAAGGAATTTGATTGGAGGTCATACCGGTAATATTGGGTACGACACCTCTCCTTAATAATATTCCTTCTCGGTTTTCATTAAAATAATCAGCCTGTAAGTTAAACTTTCCGTTAAACAGTTCGAGATCCAAACCGATATCTAATTTTTTCGCTGTCTCCCAAGTTACATTAAGCACGCCTATCTTATCTTCTGTCCATCCTTGTACATGTTGTTGAGACATTCCGTAATGATATCCGTTAACATTTTTATTTACAGAAGAGAGAAAAAGGAAACGGTCTCCTCCTATTTGATCATTTCCTACCAGACCATAAGAACCTCTTAATTTAAAGTGATTAACAAAATCGAGTGTCCAAAATTTTTCATTTGATACAACCCAACCCGTTGAAGCGGATGGAAAAAATCCATATTTATTTCCTTTTGGAAAGTTTTCCGACCCGTTATATCCGAAGTTGAATTCAATCAGATATCGATTATCAAAATCGTAAGTAGCTCTTCCCACCCATCCTTGACGTCTGTATGGCAAATTATACAAAGAACTTCCTGCTGATAGGTGAGTATGATCATTTCTGTTGAACAGGAATAATCCGGAAATCATATTTTTTCCAAATCTTCTTTCATAGTTTATGGTTGTTTCATAATAATATGATCGGTTAATGGGGTCCTGAACAATACTATATCCCATATCCCCTTGAGGTCTTATTACATTGTACCTGTCTTCTCCGCTTACTTCATCCCTGCCTAAGTATTGTTTTACCTCATAATCAATGCGACGCACAGTGGAATTAAAGTAATAAAAGTCATATGAAAATTTTCCCGAAACCGACAATCCCGGTGTGATTAATTTAGATAAATCCCAATGCAGTCTGAAGGTTCCCTGCAACGTATTGCGAAATTGCTTATCATATCCGCTCTGTGTTGCCAGCGCCCAGGGATTGTCCTGCAGATAAGAAACTCCTCCGCCCGGAGATCCGTCCGGATTTTGTTTAGGAAAATTAATCGGTGATATTTTTTTCATGGCGTTGAATATAGCAGGAGCACCATGACCAGGATAAGTACGGTCTTCGATAATACCACCAAGACCTAACTCTGCAGTCAGATACTTACTTAAATTTACATCTACATTGGACCTGAAATTATATCGGCTGGACATAGAATTTGTTTTATATTTATATTGAGGATCTTGTTTATACAAGCCCTCTTTCATTGTATAGCCTACATTCACAAAGTAGCGTATAATATCGGTACCTCCCGATATACTGAGGTTATTTATGGTTTGGAAGGCATTCCTTTTTAATACTTCATCAGTCCAGTCGACACTTGGATAAGAGTATGGATCTGAACCATTTTTGAAATTCAACAGATCCGCCTCTGACCAAGGAAGATTATCCGTAGAACCTGTACCGTTTACAACGGCTTCATTCATTAAGGTTGCAAATTCAAATCCGTTTATGTAATTCGGAAATCTTAATCCATGTAGATTAGCAAATTCTGTTCTTAATGTAACTTTAGGCTTACCTATTCGTCCTTTTTTTGTATTAATAAGGATAACTCCGTTTGCACCTCTTACTCCATATACGGCAGTTGCAGATGCATCCTTTAATATGGTGAAACTTTCAATTTCTTGAGAGTTGAGAATGTTTATATCACGCTCCACCCCGTCTACCAAAACCAGAGGTTGACGATTGCCAGACCATGTACCGATACCACGAATAAGTAGTTCCGCACTATCATAACCCGGTTCTCCGCTAGCCTGCCGGGTAATCATACCCGGCATCATTCCCCCCAATGTTGTAGAAAGAGTCGGACTAGCGATTTTTTCAATCATTTGTGTAGAAACTTGGGATATAGAACCGGTTAAGGTTGCTTTTTTTTGAGCACCATAACCAATAACGACAACTTCATCGAGTGCTTCCGTATCTTCATCTAAAGATATATCAATAATACCTTCGTTTCCCACCTTAATTTCTTTTTCTTTAAATCCTACATACGTAAATTTTAAAACTGGATTCGAAGTCGAAACAAATATGTTATAAGTACCATTCACATCTGTTATTGTTCCATTTGTTGTACCTATTTCCAATACACTAACCCCTATAAGGAGTTCTCCATTTTGATCCATCACGCGACCGGTTATCTGTCTTTGCGATTGCGCATTTAAAAATATCATATTTCCTATGAATAATAGAATCATAAGGAAACAATTAATCTTATTTTTCATAAGCAAGAATTAATAAATTATTGTTTTTGATTTAATATAGTTTGAAATAATCATTACATTTTTTCTCTTTTACCATTCGATTCACCGTCTTCTCAAAGTAGATTTCATTAATACCACATCGTAAGGATTCCATGTAGACATTGTAAAATAAATGGTTGTGGATTGATTATCACCGGTAGCAAAATGCTCAAATTGGTAGGGTCCATACTCACCGCCCCATTCATTTTCACGTCCTTTATTATGTAAGTTATCGCAATTTTCAAATTCCCAACTTGTATGTATAAAATGGCAATAACCTTTATCATCCCATGGTTGAAATATAACGCGCGGTTCCGACCAGGGTCCCCAGGGAGCATCTGCTGTACGTAAATTTATTCCGCGAGGATCATCATGATTATACAGTAAAATCCACTTCTTTATAAATTTATTATACGATGCCGAAAGTTCCCCTACACCCGGATTTGTTAAACGAAAAATTGGTTGGGCATCTTCTTCTTTTTTATTCCATAAAGGTTTTCCATCTTTAATCCCAGCAAAATATTTAATTGATTTTTTATTTTTTATTTCCGTGATAGGCTGATAAGCTAAATAAATCTGGCTTTTCCTATAATCTCCGGATGCAAATAAAACTAATCCGTCGCCTTCATGTTGTGGAAAAAAATCCCAATCCGAATTTTTTATTTTAACTACAGATACGTTAATAAATTTAGATATCGATAAATCATAAACTTTGGAATATTGTCCTTTCAAAGCGTTTGCTCTATTTGCAGTAGCAAGAACAGAACGTCCCATACTAATTTTATCACTATGATCGGTTGTAATCCATAAAAAGAATTCATCATTTATTACTAGCCCGTCAGTAGGAACTTCAAATGCTCCCGTAGTGCTAACTCCCGGTATAATAACACCCTGATATATTCCCATATCATCAATTACAAAATCAAGATTTAAGCCATCCTCGGGATTTTTATCCGTCGTATATCCAATTGCATCGTGCAGCCCGGATTTTGGCCCCCATGTATCGCCAAACAACAACCATGTAATATCTCCATCTTCAAAAGGAACTCCCAAATCCGTACCTTCAATGCGATAACGAGAATACGCTTGACTAAGTGTTGGTTTATTCAAATGTTTATCGTAATCGCCTGTCAACTGACTAATTTTAGTAGCTTGTTTCACAATGGCAATATCTGATGGAATTGTATTAGGAACGTTTCCTATTACTTCGATCTGCTCAGGATCGGGTTTGGGAACATCCGGTTTTTCTTTATTTATAGGAGAATCATTGGAACACGTCGATAGTAAAAACATCATAAAAGCACATATACCAATAATGCACCTATTATATTTTCGTTTTAGAGAATCTCTTATTTTCATACTATTTCTCCATTTAATAGTAACTCTATTCATTTCCCCACAATTTGGGATCATTTCCTTTCGTTTTCCTCCAGGCATCGCGCCATTTATGCATATCCATGTGATTGATGAACGGCTTAGGTTTGCGTTGTTCCTTTGTGGGTGCAAGAGGAAGCGATGCTGCCTTATCCTGATACCAATAAGCAACTGTAGCCAAATCAAGCGTAAGATTGTTATCATGCCCATGTTCGATAGTTCCTTTTATTTCGCTCTCGAAAAATATAGGATCGTTGATAAAAAAACGATAAACATGCGTACGCCCTAGCCATCCGACATCATTATTTACCCGAGGATACCCGAAATACGGATGCGAGAAAGGTTCTTTGGGACACCAAGAGGTATTGAAAAAGTCTTCGGTACCCGTACCGATTAAAGAGGGTGTTTTTTCCCCGTCGATAAACCACATGTCGTCTCCTTCTCCATACCACATAGGAGTAGGCGAATGCACATAATAATTAATTCCTACAAAATGACCTTTGCCTTGAGTATGGACAAATACATAATTGTTTTCGCCTGTATTATTCGGTTTCTGCGGAGCTATCAGCGCCCATTCAGTTTCGCCTTCGGGTAGCGCTTCCGTAACATTATGATTATACCAGGCATGAAAACGTCCCATATTCGCGGGCAATCGTTGCATTTCCAAGTAGTCCACATAAAAATAGAAAGCATTAATGGTTTTATCGGTTTGATTTTCAATTTCTATTCGAGCGCCTTTTTCATAAGGCATGACAAAATAACTGGACAGTCCAGTTCCATTTTCCGGACCCGCCGCCAAAGGATACGAGGCATAATTGTAACGTTCATCCCATCCTTGTCCGAAAAATGGACCGATAGGCGATTCTACCGATGGATAATCGTTTCCATCCCAATAAATACGTAAAATGATATCATTACGATTTAATTCTCCGGGAGGAGGTGCAATGGTAATCCAAATATGATTGATTACTCCAGCTCCTTGGATCTCCGCAATGGTCTTCTTTTCTCCGGGTTCGAACGGTTCAAGATGATCCCTGTTGCCACCTGTAGTATCGGTACTGGAAATACGTTTGTTTTTCACTCCTGATTTCAATTTTGCCAAATCGAACATTTCATTGGAAAAATCTGTCTGCGACAGCACAGGATAGAAAAAAAGCAGCCCCAGTAAAATACCGAAAATAGTTTTTGATTTCACTCTTTTCATGGGTAACCTCTTATTTATACAACGGTCCGTAAGCTGCGCAAGCTCGGTAATCCGATCCTTCGTTA
>ENA-UOOM01001101-UOOM01001101.1-fermentation-metagenome-genome-assembly--contig:-NODE-1101-length-27214-cov-10.870945_pt1 | contig 27214 bp, 29 predicted proteins | sample MGYA00245781_ERZ724031 | MGnify/ENA primary metagenome ERZ724031 (study PRJEB28704, sample SAMN03018317) | fermentation metagenome | biome: anthropogenic terrestrial biome; feature: soil... | reverse complement strand
AGGAGGTATGTGGTAATTGAAATCTATAAAAAAATATATAGATTTTCCTATACTTCCATGTATTGCATCTATTATTGGTTTCTTGTTATTTTTTGTACCATACGATTGGTATATTTATAAGGCTGTAAGTATAATAATTTTTAATTTAATAGTATTCCGACACGAGATTAAGGATTTTTATTTAAAACACAAAAAAGATGATGAACATCTGAAAAAATAATAAATATCAAAACAAAAAGGACAGAGTGCAAAAACTCTGTCCTTAATTTATTTAAAATCCAACTAAAATTCCGCCGCTTTCCGTATAAAAGCTTGTAAGCCCGCGGGTTTCCATTACAGTAATATTTTTCGTAAGACAAACATGGGTAATGAGTTCCTTTAACCGCTGTGCACCGACGGGATTGTTGCAGTGGCTTATTACAACGGGTAAACCTGCCATATTTTTCATTTTTGCCATAAGCTCCGCTATTACGGATAATGCGCGGTTTTCTCCGCGCGGCTTTTGCAAAACTTTGATTTCGCCCTCTGGTGTATTTGAGGCAACCGCCCTGATACCAAGTGAATTTGCAAGTATTCCCGCTACCTTTGACATTCTTCCCGTTTTTATCAGATTGTCATAAGAGCCAAGCGCAAAAAGAAGATGCAGAGTTCTTGTATATGCCTGTGCTTTGTCGACAACATCATCAAAATTTAACCCTTCGCTGATAAGCTCAGCTAATTTGCGCAAAATAAGCACTATCCCCCCAGCCGTTGAGTGCGAATCTATAACATGTATTCTTTTTTGAGGGAACTCTTCAAGCACCATTTTTTTTGCCACAACTGCGCTGTTAAAAGTTCCGCTTAACGCGCTTGTCATCGTTACAGCTATTGATTGGTCGCATTTTCTGAACTCCTGCGCCCATTCTTCGGGTGACGGACAGGCGGAGGAAGACGCCCCCTTAAATCTTTTCATATGCGAAAGCATTTCATTTACATCTAAATTTTGATTATCTGTGTATTCTGTTTCTCCTACCCTAATTTTAAGCGGCACGGCTGCAAAATTAAAATTATAATTTTCAAATTCTTCACTGCTTAAATCGCATGAACTGTCGGAAAAAATCCCCCAAGTCATAAGCACGCCCCATATATCAATTTTACATAGTTTTCAATACTACTTATTATTATTTATATTATCACATAATGCATTTGAATAAAATCATATTGGGAATTAACTAAATCTTAACAATTGCAAAATTATTATATTAAGATTATAATATTTGTCAAAATGTTAAAAATATAAACGGAGCTGATATAATGTATGACGAAATTGCAGAGCAGGCAAAAACTGCCGTTAGCGAACTTATAAAAGCCGCTAACCTTAAAAAAGATGATATTATGGTAATCGGCTGTTCCTCAAGTGAAATCGGCGGCCATAAAATCGGTTCATTTTCGAGTGTTGAAATAGCAAATTCCGTATTTAATGCGATTTATCCCATTTTAAAGAATAACGGAATATACCTTGCGGCACAATGCTGTGAACATTTGAACAGAAGTATTATAATAGAAAAAGAAGCGGCTTTAAAAAACAGGCTCGAAATTGTAAATGTCATTCCCCGCCCAAAGGCCGGCGGCTCCTTTGCTACCGCGGCATACGAGAATTTTGAAAATCCCGCCGCAGTGGAAGAAGTTAAAGCACAAGCCGGAATTGATATCGGCGGTACATTAATCGGGATGCACCTTGCAAAAGTCGCCGTTCCGGTTCGGCTTTCAGTTTCCCAAATTGGTGAAGCTAATATAGTTTGTGCAAGAACAAGGCCGAAATTCGTGGGCGGAGGACGCGCCTGTTATGATGAAAAATTAATGTAAAAAACATATTTTGAAATAATATGTAAAAGCTATTTTCGGAGGTGAGTTCAATGCAGAGAAAATACAGTGGACTTAACGAACTTATTAAAGAAGACAGCGAAGCTAACAGCTACTATAATTCTCTTCCTCAATATGTAAAAGAGATGATTTGTCAGCAGGAACAAAATGTCAACTCTTTCGACAGCCTGCATTCTTTTGCGGACAATTATACAAAGGAAGACGACTGATTACCGGCAAGGTGCAGGGGCGATACCGAACCTACAACGCCGCATTTTATTTATTTATCTTATGTGTAAAGGGCAGCCTTGTGCCGCCCTTTCATTATTTTAATAATAGAAATTACATAGCACAAACAGAGAGTAAACAATATTAACAATTTATTATATTTTTATTTGACAATATTATTTATTTGTGATATTATTGCCTAAATATATTTTAAACACTGTGACGGAGAAAGTAGTTCGTGAAGAAAGCACACAGAGACACTCCTGCATTTATGCGCTGAAAGGGAGTGAGCCGGAACACGGGGGAAAATGGCTCTTGAGTTGCGCACCGATGCCGATTTTTTGGTTTAGACTGCGACGGGATTTCCCGTTATAGAAAGCGGGTATAGGCATTAATTTGTAATACCCTTAGAGATTCGTTTCTGTGAAGAGCGGACAAATTGAAGTGGTAACATGGGGATTTTAAACCTCGTCTTCTTTAAGCATATGCTTAGAAGGCGAGGTTTTTTGATTTTCCTTAGAAAGGACATAATACGATGAAAATCAGCAAAATCTTAAATAGCGGTAAAGTTACGGTTTCGTGTGAGTTATTCCCGCCGAAAAAAGCGGGCGACCTTGGAAAAGTCAAAGAAGTTGTAAAAACCACTTCCCTGCTTAATCCCGATTTTATCAGCGTAACTTACGGTGCAGGCGGCGGTACTTCAGCAAATACTGTTAAAATTGCATCTGATATTCAAAAACACAATATACCTGCGCTTGCGCATTTAACCTGTGTGTCTTCAACAAAACAGGAAGTCGAGCAAATCCTTTCCGAACTTCAAAACAACAATATTGAAAACATCCTCGCTTTAAGGGGCGATATTTCGCAAAATTCCGCATTTCCCTCCCCGCACAATTACCGTTATGCGGCAGACCTTATAAAGGATATCAAAAAGTACGGTGATTTCTGTGTCGGCGCGGCGTGTTACCCCGAAGGGCATATCGAATGTACCCATAAAGACGACGATATTGAATATTTAAAACAGAAAGTCGACTGCGGCTGTGACTTCTTAACCACACAAATGTTTTTCGATAACAATATCCTTTACAATTTTCTGTACCGAATACTTGCAAAGGGAATTAAAATACCCGTCGTTGCGGGCATAATGCCAGTTACAAACAGCAATCAGATTAAACGTATCTGTTCGCTTTCAGGTACGGTTTTACCACCGCGCTTTAAAGCCATAGTCGACAAATTTGCGGATAACCCCGCTGCAATGAAACAGGCTGGCATTGCTTATGCAACGGAACAAATAATAGACCTTATCGCAAGTGATGTGAAAAATATTCACATTTATACAATGAACAAACCGGATATTGCGGGAAAGATTATAGAGAATCTTTCGGAAATAATAAAGTGAATAAGCCTATAAACTGCATAGATATGCATTTTTGAAGTCATTTAAATGCATATCTTAATTATCTAAATTATTTGCTGATTTAAAAGTTATGTGAAAAACATTCACATAACATAAATATATGAATTTAAAAAGTAAAGTAAACGTGAAACATTTTCACATAAATATTGATATTTAAATAGTTATCACAGAAAGCAGGGTGATATTATGAACGAAACAGAAGAAGTTCTGCGCTACCTCGGGTTTGGGAACAAAAAAGCAGATGAGCGGACTTTTAAAACCATCGGCTCGTGTATGCAGGAATTAAGCGTTATAAAGCCAAAACTTGTCAGCCGAACTTTTCCGCTTACGATTGACGGCGGAGTCCTTATAGGCAATTTAAACATAGAAAGCAAAAACTTAAAAAAACATTTAAATGGATGTGACAGGGCTGTCCTTTTTGCCGCAACGCTGGGAACTAACGCGGATTTTCTTCTGGAGAGAACATCCAAAACAGACATTGCAAAAGCGGTGATAATGCAGGCGTGCGCCGCTGTCAAAATAGAGAGTTTCTGCGATAAATTTCAAGATAATACAGCAAAGCAGTACGGAAAGGAAGGATATTATTTAAAACCGCGGTACAGCCCCGGGTACGGAGATTTTCCGATTCAGTATCAGCGTGAAATAATAAAAACACTCGACTGCCAAAAACGGATAGGGCTTTCCATGACGGACGAATATATGCTTGTACCGTCAAAATCGGTTACCGCTATTATCGGACTTACAAAAACCATTGAGGGGTGTGTAACTTCCAAGTGCAAAAACTGCGGGTTAAAGAGCTGCCCTTTTAGAAAGGATTGATTAAACTGAATATACTTGAAAAATTAGGGAAACGGATTATCTTTTTTGACGGCGGCATGGGAACGCTTTTACAGGAAAAAGGATTATCCCCTGGGGAACCTCCCGAAGTGTGGAATATTACTCACCCCGAAATCATTGAAAAAATTCACTCCGATTACTTCGCGGCCGGTGCGGATATTATTAAAACAAACACTTTCGGTGCAAACAGGATTAAACTGAGCGCAAGCGGTTTTACTCTATATGAGCTAATTTCAGCCGCTGTAAAAATCGCAAAAAAAGCGGCTGACGGCGCGCTTGTCGCAATGGATATCGGCCCAACGGGAAAACTTTTGAAGCCCATGGGTGACCTTGAATTTGAAGATGCTGTTTCGGTTTTTAAAGAGGCGGCAACTGCCGGCGAAAAAGCAGGGGCGGACTTAATTTTAATAGAAACCATGAGCGACACTTACGAATGTAAAGCGGCAGTTCTTGCGGCAAAGGAGAGCACAAATCTACCCGTATTTGCAACTGTGGCGATTGACAAAAGCGGTAAACTCTTAACCGGCGGCAGCATTGAATCAGCGGTCGCTCTTTTGGAGGGCTTGGGTGTAGACGCACTTGGTTTAAATTGCGGATTCGGCCCAAAACAGATGAAAAATTTTCTTCCCTCACTTGTAAAATGCAGTTCAGCTCCAATAATCATAAATCCAAATGCAGGACTGCCCCGAAGTATAGACGGGAAGGCTGTTTTTGACGTTACTCCGCAGGAATTTGCAGATGATATGAAAGAAATTGCACATGGCGGCGCTTGGATTATCGGCGGCTGCTGTGGAACTACCCCGAAATACATCGAAGAAACGGTCAAAGAATGTAAAAATATTTCACCTGTTCCTATAAAAAATAAAAATCTTACCGTAGTGTCTTCTTTTACAAAGGTTTTCGTTTTCGGCAATAAACCGATTTTAATAGGCGAACGAATCAACCCAACGGGGAAACCGCGGCTTAAACAGGCTCTGCGTGAAAACGACATGGATTATATCTTGCGTGAAGCTATTTCGCAGCAGCAAAGCGGCGTGCATATTTTAGACGTCAACGCAGGACTGCCCGAAATAGACGAGCCAGAAGTTTTAAAACAAGCAGTGACTCAAATTCAGAGTGTAGTCGATTTACCGCTTCAAATAGATACCTCCGACACAAACGCAATGGAACAGGCTTTGAGAATATATAACGGAAAGCCGCTTATAAATTCGGTAAACGGCAAAAAAGAATCCATGAAAGCTGTTTTTCCTCTTGCCAAAAAATACGGCGGCGCGGTAATCGCGCTTACCCTTGACGAAAACGGAATACCAAATACCGCTGAGGGACGTTTTAAAATCGCTGAAAAAATAGTAAATACAGCCGAAAAATATGGAATCTACCGAAAAGATATAATAGTCGACACGCTTGCAATGACCATTAGCGCAGGGCAGGAAAATGCGGGAATTACTCTTAATTCACTCAAAATGATATCCGAAAAATTAGGTGTTCACACCTCCCTCGGAGTATCAAATATATCTTTCGGACTTCCGCAAAGAGAGAATATCAATGCGGCATTTTTTCTTATGGCTCTGCAAAACGGGTTAAGCGCCGCAATAATCAACCCAAATTCTAAGGCTATGCTCAATTCATATTATTCCTATTGTGCTTTAAGCGGTAAAGATGAAAAATGTATGTCTTATATTTCTCATTATTCAGACCAAAAATCCGAACCTCCTGCAAAAAATGACAGCTGTACCCTTTACGATGCAATTATTAAAGGGCTTAAAGAAAGTTCTTATAAATCAGCAGAAGAGCTCCTTAAAACAGAAAAACCGCTCAAAATAATAAATACCCACCTTATTCCCGCTCTTGATAAGGTTGGCAGGGATTTCGAAAACGGAATTATATTTCTGCCACAGCTTTTGATGAGCGCCGAAGCCGCAAAAACTGCATTTGAAGTCATTCGGCAGACTGTCGGCAGTGGCGGACAAATTAAAAAAGGCAAAATCATTCTTGCGACAGTAAAGGGTGACATTCACGATATAGGTAAAAATATCGTAAAGGTTTTGCTTGAAAATTACGGTTATGATTTAATAGACTTAGGAAAAGATGTTCCCCAAAAAAAGATAGTCGAAACTGCATTAAAATACAACGTAAAACTCGTCGGTTTAAGCGCGCTTATGACTACAACAGTTGTAAATATGGCGGAAACAATAAAGCTTCTGAATGAAAAAATTCCTGACTGTAAAGTGATGGTAGGCGGCGCTGTTTTAACCCCCGAGTATGCAAAACAAATAAATGCCGACTCTTACTCCAAAGACGCTATGGGGTCGGTTCACTATGCCGAAAAAATATTTAATCATATTTAAAGAAGCGGGAATTATTCCCGCTTCTTTTCCTTTTTAGCAAAATGTAGTAGGTAAATATAAGTAATACCCCTATATAACTACGTATTCATTATTCCAATACGCATATAATAAAATGCTTTGATGGTCAAAGTACCTTGACACACGTGGAATTTTTTGCTATAATTCACTCAATTTCATTATAATGCTTTGAACTTCAAAGTAATTTTTAAGGATGGTGTAATGCATTGATAGATGCATATGAACAAATCAATAATTTTTTGGTCACTGTATTCAACGAAGTTTTAAGAACAGAAGAAGCCAGTCTTAAGACCAGCAAAACCCATGATTTATCAATAAGGGAAATGCATGTTATCGAAGCGGTGTGCAACGCGGAAAAAACACAAAACAACACTTCTTCGTCGATTGCAAACTCCCAAAGGATAACTGCGGGTACTTTAACTACTACAATAAATACTTTGGAGAAAAAAGGCTATGTTTTACGTATGCAGGACATCCGGGATAAAAGAGTGGTAAGAATTTTTCCTACAGAAAAGGGGAAAATCGCTAATGAGATACATTCATCTTTCCACCATAAAATGGTTAATTCCATTATGTCTGCAATGAGTCCGGAAGAACTTTCGATGTTTGTGAAAGGTCTTGACGCTGTACAAAAATTCTTCGAAAATAAAACCGCAAAATCTATTTAATAAAGAGGGACATTTATGGCAATAAAAATAATAACTGACAGTACTTGTGATATCGATATCAGTCGCCAAGAAGAACTCGGAATTGAAATTGTTCCGCATAAAAAATAAAAACATGGAGGATAAGATGAGTTTTAATATCATCGGTACAGGGAGTGCTTATCCCCAATGCGTTAAAAGCAACGAGGATTTATCGAAAATAATTGAAACTTCCGACGAATGGATTTCAACAAGAACCGGAATAAGAAGCAGACATATTTCAACATCAGAGACGATTTCGGACTTTGCGTTTGAAGCGGCAAAGAGAGCAATAAAGAACGCCGGTATTAAAGCCGAAGAACTTGACCTTATAATTTGCTCGACAGTTCGCGGTGATTACCTTACACCATCGCTTGCGTGTATTTTACAAAAAAGGCTTGGCGCAATCTGCCCCGCCTTCGACATAAATTCCGCTTGTACAGGGTTTGTATATGCGCTTGATATAGCGGATTCTTATTTTATTTCAAAAAAAGTTAAAAAAGTTCTCGTCGTTTCAGCAGAGATAATGAGCAAGCTTTTGGACTGGAACGACCGCTCAACCTGTGTTCTTTTCGGCGACGGAGCTGGGGCGGCGGTGCTTTCGGAAGGCGGTGGGCTTTTATCAATAAAAATTACTGCATCTGGAAATACAGAAGCGCTGAATATAGAAAACACCGAAGGGTGCTGTCCGTTTTCAGAAAGGCCGAAAGCACATCAGTATTTAAAAATGAACGGAAAAGAAGTTTATAAATTCGCCGTATCGTCGATGTGCAGTGATTTAACCGAAGTTATTAAAAATGCGGGATTACAAGAAGAAGACGTTGACTTTGTTTTACCTCACCAGGCAAATATGCGAATTATTGACACCGCAAAAAGCAAACTAAATATACCGTCTGAAAAATACCGCTATAACATAAGCCGTTTCGGAAACACCTCCTCAGCAAGTATTCCGATTTTACTTGATGAAGTTAACAAAAACGGTGAACTTAAAAAAGGCGATATCCTCGCTTTAACCGCATTCGGCGGCGGGCTTACCACAGGCGCCTGCGTCATACGGTGGCAGAAATAAAAATTAAAATCCTATAAAAAGGGGATAAATTATGATTACAACACCTCTGTGCGAACTTCTCGGTATTGACTATCCGATTTTACAGGGCGGAATGGCTTGGATAGCCGATGCCTCCCTTGCCGCCGCGGTTTCGGAAGGCGGTGGGCTGGGGATTATTTCCGCGATGAACGCTGATGCCGAGTGGCTCAGAAAAGAAATAAGAAAAGCAAAAGAACTTACGGACAAACCCTTTGGGGTAAACATCATGCTGATGAGTCCTCATGTAAAGGATGTTTCTCAGCTTGTAATCGACGAAAAAGTCCCAGTCGTTACAACAGGTGCGGGAAACCCGTCAAAATATATTCCGGATTGGACAGCCGCAGGAATAAAGGTAATTCCCGTCGTTCCGTCGGTCGGCATTGCAAGGCGCGTTGAAAAAAGCGGCGCATCGGCAGTTATCGCCGAAGGCTGTGAATCCGGCGGACATATCGGTGAACTTACTACCATGACTCTTGTTGGGCAGGTCTGCGACGCAGTTAATATCCCCGTTATTGCGGCAGGCGGTATCGGCGACGGCCGCGGTGTAGCCGCTTCGTTAATGCTCGGTGCTGTCGGAGTTCAGGTCGGCACAAGATTTCTTGTTGCTAATGAATGTAACGTTCATGAAAATTACAAGAAAAAAATACTTAATTCAAAAGATATAGATACCCTTGTAACAGGTAAAAAGCTCGGCCATCCTGTGCGTGCTTTAAAAAACAGATTTTCTCGGGAATTTGCGAAAAAAGAATTCGACGGTTCTGTTTCAAATAAAGAGCTTGAAGCATTCGGTGCGGGAGCTTTAAGACTTGCCGCAGTAGAGGGTGACGAGAAAAAAGGCTGTTTCATGGCAGGTCAAATCGCCGCTATTGTTAAAAAGGAACAACCTGCTTCCGACATTATCAAAGAAATGTTCGGCGAGGCTGAAACTGTATTGGGTGGTATATCAAAATGGATAAAATAGCATTTGTTTTTTCAGGACAGGGCGCACAATACCCCGGTATGGGAAAAGATTTATATGCAAAAAACACTGCGGCAAAATTAATTTTCAAAACTGCAGACAGTATACGCCCAAATACGTCTAATCAATGTTTTAACGGAACTAAGGATGAATTATCGGAAACCATAAATACACAGCCATGCGTTTTCTGTGTTGATTTGGCGGCAGCGGAGTGTTTAAAATCCCTCGGGATTATTCCGTCGGCAGTTGCCGGCTTTTCGCTCGGCGAAACCGCCGCCCTCACTTTCAGTGGTGTATTCAGTTTGGAAAGCGGATTTAATTTCGTTTTAAAGCGCGCGGAATTTATGCAGCGGGCGGCGGAGAATAATCCCGGCGCAATGGCGGCTGTTTTAAAGCTGTCCGCCGAAACAGTCGAAAAGCTCTGCTCTTCATATGAAAAAGCTTATCCTGTAAATTATAACTGTAAAGGTCAAACAGTCGTTGCTTTAAGTAAAAATGAGCTTGAGCCATTCTGTCAGAAAGTAAAAGAATCCGGCGGAAGAGCCGTACCGCTTGCAGTAAGCGGAGGGTTTCATTCCCCTTTTATGGACGAAGCCGCAGAAAAACTTTATAAAGAACTTAAGAAGATAAAAATTAATAAACCCAATATCCCGATTTACGCTAACTTAACTTCCGAACCCTATGGTGAAAATATCGCATTAACTGTGTCGAAACAGGTAAACCACCCTGTTTATTGGGAAAAGACTATAAATAATATGATTAAAGACGGTATAAATACTTTTATAGAAGTCGGTCCGGGAAAAACCCTTTGCGGCCTTATTCGTAAAATTTCTCCACAGGTAAAGATGTATAATGTTGAAACCTTTTCAGATGTGGAAAATGTTATAAATGAATTAGGAGGAAAAATATGCTGAACGGAAAAACAGCCGTCGTAACAGGCGGTTCAAGAGGAATCGGCAAGGCTATATCTCTTAAAATGGCTCAAAGCGGCGCAGACGTCGCAATAATATACGCAGGCAATGAAAAAGCGGCTGAAGAAACACTTTGCTTAATTGAACAGTTAGGTGTAAAAGCAAAAATTTACCGCTGTGATGTTTCGGATTTTAATGAGTCAAAAAATACAGTTAACGAAATTATTTCCGATTTCGGCGGTATTGATATTCTTATAAATAACGCGGGAATTCTTCGTGACGGACTTATTCTTTCAATGAAAGAGGAAGACTACGACGCAGTATTGAACACGAACTTAAAAGGTGCGTTTCATATGATAAAACACACATACCGCCATTTTATGAAGAAACGGAAAGGAAGAATTATTAACATAACCTCCGTTTCGGGAATCATAGGCAACGCAGGTCAGGCAAACTATTCCTCTGCAAAAGCGGGGCTTATCGGTCTTACAAAATCGGCCGCAAAGGAACTTGCGTCAAGAAATATAACCTGTAACGCAATAGCGCCCGGGTTTATCGAAACCGATATGACTTCTTCACTTCCCGACAAAGTAAAGGAAGAAGCCGTTAATGCCGTTCCGCTTAAAAGAATGGGTACTCCAACAGATATTGCAAATTTGGCGGCATTTTTGGCAAGCGACGAAGCCGCTTACATTACCGGAGAAGTTATAAAAATCGACGGCGGACTTTGTATGTAAATTAAGTTATTCCGCTTTGCGGAGAAATGAGGAAACTATGTCTTATTTTGATAAGGAGCCACTTGTAATAGACGGACTTGTTGTACCTACCCCCGTTGTTCAGGGAGGAATGGGAATCGGAATTTCCCTTTCAGGGCTTGCCTCCGCCGTTGCAAACGAGGGTGCTTTGGGTGTTATTTCCGCCGCAGGAATCAGTTTGATAAAAAACCGCGGCGCAGGTATTAAGGAAAGTATCGAGGCTGTTAAAGAAGAAATACGTCTTGCACGCAAAAAAACAGACGGTGTACTCGGAATTAACATTATGGCAGCCATGGGCAATTTCGGAGAAATGGTCAAAGCTTCTGCAGAAGAAGGTATAGACGTAATCTTTGCGGGTGCGGGACTTCCGCTTAATATGCCAAGTTTTTTGAAAAAAGGTTCAAAAACAAAACTTGTTCCTATAATTTCATCTGCCCGTGCGGCTATAACTATTTCAAGATGGTGGAAAGAAAAATACGATTATATTCCCGATGCTTTCGTTGTGGAAGGTCCGCTTGCCGGGGGACACCTCGGATTTAAACAGAAGCAGATAGACGACCCTGAATATCAGCTTGAAAAAATCGTACCACAGGTTATAGAAACAGTTCGGCGGATTGAAAAGGAAAGCGGTAAAAAAATTCCCGTAATTGCGGCAGGCGGTATTTTTTCGGGTGCCGACATAAAAAAATTCTTCAAGTTAGGTGCTTCCGCAGTTCAAATGGCAACACGTTTTGTTGCAACAAATGAATGCGATGCCGACATTGCTTTTAAAAACGCATATGTTCAATGCAAAAAAGAAGACATTGGCATCATAACAAGCCCCGTCGGACTTCCGGGACGTGCGATTATGAATGGATTTTTGAACGAAGCCAAAAACGGTGAACGACACCCCAAAAGCTGTCCGTTTCACTGTATCACGACCTGTAAAAAGGAAATAAGCCCCTACTGCATATCCGCTGCGCTTATTAATGCCTGTAAGGGAAAACTTGAAAACGGGTTCGCCTTTATAGGTGCAAACGGATATAAAGTAAACAAAATTGTATCGGTAAAAGAACTGTTTGAAACACTATCAATGGAATACAGGCAGTGTGAATGATAAATTATTTTAGAGAGGACTAAAACATGAAACGAGTTGTTGTAACCGGATTGGGCGTTATTTCGCCCGTTGGAAACACAGTTAATGAATTTTGGAACAGCCTGATAAACGGCAAATGCGGTATTGATTTTATTACCAGATTTGACCCTTCAGACTTTAAAGTTAAAATAGCGGCAGAAGTTAAAAACTTTGATGCGCAAAAATATATGAAAAAAAGCGAAATACGAAAAACAGACCTTTTCACCCAATACGCCTGCGCCGCCGCCTCTCAGGCAATGGATGACAGCGGTATTTCGGGGACTGTTGCCCCAGAACGGCTCGGAGTTTACATCGGTTCCGGTACGGGCGGAATGAACACTTTCGTAAACGAATGCGATAAATTTTTTAAGGGCGGGGCAAGAAAAGTTTCCCCGTTTTTTGTACCGATGATGATTTCCAACATGGCGGCTGGAAACGTTGCCATTCGTCACAACGCACAGGGGCCGTGCCTTCCCGTAGTTACTGCGTGTGCCACTTCAACCCACGCTTTGGGCGAAGCTTTCCGCGCAATTAAATTCGGCTTTGCAGACGCTGTTATAGCAGGCGGAACCGAAGCCACAATTAATCCGCTCTCTATTGCAGGCTTTACAAACTGTAAGGCTCTTTCCACTAAAAACATACCCGAAGAATCCTCCATTCCGTTCGACAAACGCCGTGACGGTTTTGTTATGGGAGAGGGCGCAGGAGTTCTTATCTTAGAGGAATACGAACACGCAAAAGCGAGAAACGCAAAAATATATGCTGAATTAAGCGGTTACGGCAATACCTGCGACGCATACCACATAACAGCGCCGCACCCCGAAGCAATAGGCGGTGCAAGGGCAATTTCACTTTCAATCGAAGAAGCGGGAATGCAGGACGAAACCGAAATTTATATAAACGCACACGGTACGGGTACTCCTTTAAACGATAAATCCGAAACAATCGCAATTAAAAAAGCACTCGGCGACAAGGCTGACGGCGCACTTATCAGCTCCACAAAGTCAATGACCGGGCATATGCTCGGTGCGGCAGGTGCGGTCGAAGCTATTGCCAGCGTTTTATCTCTTAAAAACAGCATTATCCCACCCACAATAGGGTACCGCGAAAAAGATGAAGAATGTGACCTTGATTATGTACCCAACAAAGCAAGGAAAAAGGACATTAACATTGCTGTTTCCGTTTCACTCGGATTCGGCGGACACAACGCAAGTATTGCTTTTAAAAAATTTAACGGTTAACCCTTTGATATACGAAAGGACGGATTAATATGGACACAAAGCAGGTAAAGGAAATCGCCGAAACAATGAGGAAAAATTCCTTAACAATGTTTGAACTTACCGAAAACGGCACGACTTTGCGTATGGAAAGAAATCTTTTTGAGGATTCTACATGCAATAACAATACAGCACAGGAAGTAACGAAAACATCCGACCCCGCCAAAGACGAAAAAGCGCCGCAGTCGGACGAAGAAAGCGGCTGCACACTTGTAAAATCGCCGATAGTAGGTGTTTTTTATTCCGCACCTTCACCGCAGGCGGAGCCTTATGTACAAGTCGGCTCTAAAATTAAAAAAGGCGACACTCTCTGCATTATTGAAGCTATGAAACTTTTAAATGAAATAAATTCGGAATGTGACGGCGAAGTCGCGGAAATCTGTGCCTCAAACGGTCAGGTTGTCGAATACGGTCAAATACTTTTTAAGATAAAATGAAGGTGTTTAATATGGAAAGAGAAGAAATTAAAAAAATACTGCCCCATAGAGAGCCTATGCTTTTAATTGACAGAGTGGAAAAAGCCGACGAAAATACCGCCATGGGTGAATATAAAATAAAGGGCGATGAATGGTTTTTAAAGGGACATTTCCCCGGTAAACCCATCGTTCCGGGCGTAATTCTCTGTGAAATTATGGCGCAGTCATGCTGCATCCTTTTTTCCGGTGATGTTAAGGGGAAAACGCCGTATTTTACGGGAATAAATAAAGTTAAATTTAAAAATAAAGTTCTTCCCGGCGACACTTTCAAAACCGAATGTACTATACAAAGACGGAAAGGGCCGTTCTGTTTTGCCGCGGTTAAGGGATACACAAACGGCAAACTCGCTGTAAGCGGAGAACTGTCTTTTGCTGTAATCGACGGATAAGAGTGGGGGGACAATTTTGTTTTCTAAGATTTTAATTGCAAACCGTGGTGAAATTGCGGTTCGAATTATCCGTGCCTGTAAGGAAATGGGGATTTCAAGTGTAGCGGTTTTTTCGGACGCCGACAGAGATTCTCTGCACGTTAGCCTTGCAGACGAAAGTGTATGTATCGGTGCGGCTTCGGCAAAAGACAGCTACCTTAATATGAAAGCTATTATTTCCGCCGCCGTTGCAACAGGGGCACAGGCAATTCACCCCGGGTACGGTCTTCTTTCGGAAAATGCCGAATTTGCCGAACTGTGCGAAAAATGCAGCATAACTTTTATCGGTCCTTCATCCGACTTAATACGTAAAATGGGCGATAAAGACGCCGCAAGAAAAACCATGCGAGCGGCGGGTGTCCCCGTTGTCCCGGGCTGTGACATAATTGAGGATGAGAGTACTATTGGCGAAAAAGCGGACGAAATCGGCTATCCACTTCTTGTTAAAGCAAGGGCGGGCGGGGGCGGCAGAGGTATCCGCACCGTTAACAGCCGAAAAGAGCTTAAAAATGCCTTTCAAACTGCTTCATCCGAAGCTCTCAGCGCATTCGGCGACGGTGCAGTATATATGGAAAAATATTTATCGCCCGTAAAGCATATTGAAATGCAGATACTCTGTGACAAATACGGAAAAGTCATCTGCCTTGGCGAGCGCGAATGTTCAATTCAGCGCAAAAGGCAGAAACTGCTTGAAGAAAGCCCGTCCCCCGCTGTCAATTCCGAAACACGCAAAAAGATGATGGAGGCGGCACAAAAGGCGGCACATGCCGTAAATTACGTAAACGCCGGAACAATTGAATTTCTAATGGACAAAAGCGGTCATTTTTATTTCATGGAAATGAATACACGACTTCAGGTTGAACACCCTGTTACTGAAATGGTTACGGGAATAGACCTTGTAAAATGGCAGATCAGAATAGCCTCGGGAGTTCCGCTTTCGTATAACCAAGAGGACATAAAAATTGACTCATGCGCAATAGAATGCCGCATTAATGCCGAAAACCCGAGAGAAAATTTCCGCCCCTGCTGTGGAAAAATTTCATTTCTACATGTGCCGGGCGGCCCATGGGTACGATTCGACACCGCTCTTTACCAAGGTTATGAAGTTCCTCCGTTTTACGATTCCATGATAGGAAAACTTATTGTTTCGGCGAAAACGCGTGAGGAAGCTATACGAAAAATGCAGGCGGCGCTTTGCGAGCTGGTTATCGAAGGCGTGGAACACAACGCCGAACTGCAGATGGATATTTTAAGCGATAGTGAGTTTAAAGAAGGAAAGTATTTCACCGATTTTATTGAGAAACGGGGGTACGCATAATGCTTAGAAAAGACCTTTTCAGACGACCGAAAAATGAGCTTGAAGATTATTTTAAAAGCTCAAAAAAAGCTTCTGCACCCGACGTTCCCGGCGAAATGTGTATTTTATGCCCAAAGTGCAAATCCACCCTTTTTACAAGCTCTCTCAACGAAAATTGCCGAGTATGCACAAAATGCGGATATCATTTCAGAATGAACGCAAGACAGAGGGTTGATTTTATCTCTGATGATGATACATTTACAGAACTTTTTTCAGATATGCGTTCAAAAAACCCAATCGAATTTCCTAATTATACTGAAAAATTAAAGCATGCACGTCTTGAAAGCGCGCAAAAAGAAGCAGTTGTCTGTGGAACAGCAAAAATCGGCGGCTTCGACTGTGCGCTTTTCGTTATGGAACCTAATTTTATGATGGGCAGCATGGGAACGGTTGTCGGCGATAAAATAACACTGCTTTTTGAATATGCGACTGAACAATCCCTTCCTGTCATCGGCTTTATCGTTTCAGGCGGTGCAAGAATGCAGGAGGGTATCCTTTCACTTATGCAAATGGCCAAAACAAGCGGTGCGGTTAAACTTCACAGCGACGCGGGAAACTTATATATAGCTGTTTTAACCGACCCAACGACGGGTGGAGTTACTGCAAGTTTCGGAATGGAAGCGGATATTACCCTTTCCGAACCGAATGCTTTAATAGGTTTTGCAGGGCCGAGAGTAATTGAACAGACAATACGTCAAAAGCTGCCCTCAGGATTTCAGCGTGCTGAATTTTTGGTTGAAAAAGGGTTTGTCGACTCTGTTGTTAACCGTAAAGACGAAAAGAAACTGGTATCAAAACTTCTTTCTCTCCACAAAAAGGAGGATTTATGATGACTGCTTACGATAAAGTGAAAGCTGCAAGGGCTAAAGGCAGACCAACGGGTATGGATTATATTTCAAATATTTTCAGTGATTTTATAGAAATGCACGGCGACAGACGTTTCGGTGACGACAAAGCGGTGGTTGCGGGTATTGCAAGTCTAAACAATATGCCCGTAACCGTTATTGCGCTTGAAAAAGGGCATGACACAAAGGAAAAAATATATCGCAATTTCGGTTCGGCGCATCCAGAAGGTTACCGAAAGGCTTTAAGACAAATGAAGCTTGCGGAAAAATTTAAAAGACCTGTTATCTGTTTTGTTGACACCGCGGGTGCTTTTTGCGGAATAGCCGCCGAGGAACGCGGTCAAGGTCAAGCAATAGCTGAAAATTTAATGGAAATGATGACTCTTAAAGTGCCGATTATTTCAGTATTTATCGGTGAGGGAGGAAGCGGCGGAGCCTTGGCGCTTGCCGTTGCGGACGAAGTCTGGATGCTTGAAAACTCCATTTATTCCGTAATTTCACCCGAAGGGTGTGCAAGCATTTTATGGAAAGATTCCTCTAAAGTTAAAGAAGCGTGTGAATACCTTAAACTCACTGCGGAAGATTTATATAATTTAAATGTAATCGAAAAGGTAATCCCCGAAAGCGGAAATTTTCATAAAACTTATTTTGAGTTAAAACACTTACTCTTTAATAAGATGAGTGAAAACAAAAAACTTGACCCCGAAACTTTAGTAAAACAAAGGTACAGCCGTTTCAGAAAAATAGGTTCTTATTCAAACACCATATAGATATAGGTTCTATATTAAATGCTTAGGTTCTCACCCCCTGCCCCCTCACTGCCAAAAGCCACTCACATTTAACGGAAACTGCCTGTTTTCACTTTTAAATAAAAATCAGATTGGTTAGGCGGTAGGTATTAAATATTAATTTACCGGAGCAATTGTTAAAGACCCTAAATATAATAAAAAACATCTCTCAAATAACAGTTTGAGAGATGTTTTTTGAAACTGACTTTTTTTAAGCTTAAATTTTCTTAACTAATTATGATATGGGGAATACTACCGTCAAAAGCATTTTAAACGATTCTTTTGCTAAAACGGCGTGAGGCTTTTTTGCCGGCATTATCAGAGTTTCGCCCTCATTTACGGAATATTCTTTTCCATCGACGACAAATGTGCCCGTACCCTCCAAAACAGTAACCATTGCATCGCCGTTTGAATCATGCGTTCCGATTTCTTCGCCTTTGTCGAATGCAAAAACTGTGATACTTACAAAATCATTTTGTGCAAGTGTTTTGCTTACAACCTGTCCTTTTAGTATCTGCACCTGCTCTGAAAGTGATAAAACGGTTTCGTGCGGAATGTTTTTAATAATATCCATTTGTTCATTACCTTCCTATTCTAAGATTTTTCTATATGTTGATATTGTAACCATTTGACAAAGAATAAATTTACCCTTTTTGAAGTGCAGTCTTAACAGCTTTTTTAGTTTTGCAACTTAATGAAAGCACTGAAGCCGTTACATTTTCTTCAACGATATTTATAATTTTGGGTTCTATATTAAATGTTGGGGTTCTCACCCTCTGCCCCCTCTTAAATCATCCGTATAAAAGTTATTCTTGACTTTACAACTAAATTATACTACAATAACCGAAACAAATCCGTTGTATTTACAACACGAGTGAGGCTTTTATGGTAAAATTTATAAATATTATAAAAAATTCGCCGCTTTTCAGCGGTATATCGGAAAATGAAGTTGAAGTTATGCTTCCGTGTCTTTCAGCTGTTACAAAATCATATGAAAAAGGAGAAACCGTTTTTCATATTGGGGATACTGTATCTTCGGTAGGAATTGTTTTATGCGGCAGTGTCAATATTGAAAAGGACGATTTTTGGGGTAAGCACAGTATTTTATCGCATACGGGTATAGGTGGAATTTTCGGCGAAACATACGCCTGCGTTAAAACTCAGCCGCTTAACGTAAATGTAATTGCGGCACAGGATACTGAAATACTCTTTTTGGATATTCAAAAAGTCATGACAACCTGTAATTCCGCTTGTAAATTTCACGCGCGGCTTATACAAAATATGCTTCTTGTTCTTGCTCAAAGAAACTTAACGCTGAAAGACAAACTTGAACATATGTCCCAAAGGACAACAAGAGAAAAACTCATGTCATATTTGTCCGAACAAATGCAGAAAAACCAAAGCCCCGTTTTTGTAATACCCTTTAACAGACAGCAGCTGTCGGACTATCTCTCGGTTGACAGAAGCGCTATGTCCGCTGAACTGTGCAAGCTGCGCGACGAGGGGATTTTAAAGTTCAGTAAAAATAAGTTTGAATTATTGTAAGTAATTTTATATATTAAAATCCCATTTTTCGTAAAATACCATTCCGCTGAAAGAAAATATAATCATCAGCACAAAATATACCGCCATACTTCCGATAAGCGGCACACCTGATTTTGCTGTTATTTCGGCTAACAAAAACGATATTGAAATATAGAAAAAGGACAAGGCAATTTTGCTTTGTCCTTTTGGTTAACCCGAAGGAACCCGATACTGAGACTTTATTTTGAATTTTCAACTTGGAAAGGAATACTCCACTGCCCGTTTGCAGGCCATTCCTTCTTAGCAAAATCCCTGCCTTTAATAAGTACCTTGTCAGAATAGATGTCAAGGCACAGCCCCTGGCTTCCGTTATCCGGGCCGATGCCGTTAGATGGCAATGTAGAGTAAGTAGTTGCTGTATTTACACACCAGAAACCGGAGGCGAAAATTGTTGATTTCGGATGATCCAGTACAGCGTGCGTATGTCCTGTAAGGAATATAACTTGCGGATATTTTGCCAACAGGCTTCTTAGTTGGGAATCCTGCACCACTCCATCGGGATATCCCGAAAACCCATATCCATCGCTCGGGTAGGAACCAACCGAGGTGTTAGCCAGCGATTGATGCAGAAATACGAAAATCGGCTTGTTTGGCTCCGCGCCTTCCGCCAAATTTGCGCTTAGCCAATTTAATTGGTCGTCTGAAATATTCGCCTGATCTTTCAAATCCTTGTCTGTTGACAAAAAGATAAAATGATAACCCTTAATTATCTCGTCATAATGCCCCGATGGCATTTTGGTTTTTGTAAGAAACCGCGGATAAGTCTCTTCGTATCCGCCGTCATGCCAACGGATATCATGATTTCCGATTACAAAATAGGCTTTAGGATGCTCGACTGAGGCAAGTATTTTCATAAATTCGTCATACTCATCGTCATTGCCATGGTCGGTCATATCTCCAACTACACATAAAGCTTCCGCTTTCGGATTAATTTCCTTCAAATCAAGTAACGCGTTTTTGAATCTTTTACCGTTTCCGGAAGAAGTACCTGTATCCACATGCGTATCTGAAATAACGGAAATGCTTAGTAAGGGGCCGGAGCCTTCTGTAACCGTAATACTTGCCTTAGGCATAATCGAAGTCCCGTTTATCACACCGATTACAGAAAAACTTCCCGCTTTAGAATAATCCGATGGATGAATCATATCCCAAATTACAGAAACCGGTTTAACCGTCCCATTACTAAATTCCGCAGTTACCGTTTCCGGCAGTTCCGGCGCAGTTCCGGCGGCAGTATAAACAATAGTCTGACGAACAGATTTTATTCCTTCACAATCCAGCATTTTTTATTCCTCCAAGTATTTAAATTAATTGCGGCCAGCGCAAACATAAACTTTATTTTTATCATACACCCTGCGTATTTGGATGAAAATATCAAAAATTACGAATGATTGTCCCTTTTTATGTTTATGTTTATTATACCTGAAATGTTTATGGCAACGTGACTACAATTTACGGTATTGGCTCGGAGATACGCGGAACTGCTTTTTAAAAGCGCGCGAAAAGTTAAACGGGTTGTCATATCCTGTTTCTATTGAAATTTCCTTTATGGAAAGCTTCGGGTCTTTTAAAAGCTGTACCGCCAAACGCATTCTTAATGATGTTACATATTCGACAAACGACATTCCAAGATGCTCGTGAAGCAGTTTGCTCAGATACGTATAGCTGATTGAAAATTTCTCGGATATGTCAGAAAGGGTAATTCCTTTATCATAGTTTTCATCAATATATTTCTGAACCAGCTGGGCAATGGTTTTCGCATTCTCTCTGTCTTTGGTCAATAATTCGATTACCGACCGCACTTTACTGAAAATCATTTCTTCGAATTCGGCAAAGTTGTGAAAAGAACTGAACGGAGGAAAAACAATACTGTTTTGCTGTCGGGTTTTTCTTTCTGCAAGAATCTTTCCCGCGTAATTTGCCGTATAGTTATAGAAACTTTCCATTTCACCGGAGGACATTTTGGGAAACCAATAGCGCATATTTGTTTCCAAACAGCTTATACTGCGCATATCGAGTGTTTCAAATAAAATGGTTACCTGCTCTATTAATTTCGATGATAACGAGGTTTCTTTCGATGGCAAATTTGTAAAGATATGCCCATAGCCTTCTAAAATTCTGCGCGCAAGCAAGCTGTCAGCTTGATAAAACAGGGAAACAATCTCATTTGCCTTCCCGATTGCATTAACTGTCGTCACAGTGGAATCTGTTATGAGCCGATTAAGTAAATCTTTGATTGCACTGTATAATGAATCAAATGAATTGTATTTATCGAAATTTAACAAAATAAATATTTTATCATACGGGATAGAGGAACATAAAACATTAAAATCCCGCTGTGCTTCAAAATAGTCATAAATGTTATTGATGAATGAATTGATAACCGCTTCCTCCTGCGGATGATCGAAAGCCAGTATGATAACCGAAAAAAGGCCGTGATTCATATACTCCAATAAATTTTCAATCAGACGGTCTGATTTCGACGGGGGCAGATGCGGCTGCAAAAGTTCCGGAAGTGTATGGGACAATTCAAATTTTCCCGCGCGGGTATTAACCTCATAGTTATGATTTTCGTCTAAGCTTTTGCAAGCTTGAAGCACCACTTTCTTGAGCTGCTCCGAAAGCAAAGGCTTTAAAAGATAATCGTAAGCGCCCTCCCTAAAGGCGTTATGCACAAAATCAAAATCGTCATATCCGCTCAGAATAAGAAAGCGGACGGGGAACAAAATATGATTAAGCCGGTTAATCAGTTCAATTCCGCTGATTCCACCCATTTTAATATCGGTAATAACGATTTGTGGTTTATAGGTGCGGCAAATTTCAAACGCTTCTTCTCCGCTGTAGCATGTCCTGATTTCACCTATTGATTGTAAATTAAGCCGTTTAAGCTTCGATGCCACACCGTCACAAATATAATATTCATCATCCACAATAAGCACCGAATACATCAGGTTTCCTCCTTTGCTTTATTATAAGGAATACGTACAGTCACACAAGTAAAAGAGTCTTCCCTGCTGTCAATATCTAAAGACGAATTCTCGCCATAAAAGAGCATAATCCGTTTATAAACATTATTTAATCCGATAAAAGATGAATTTTCATTTGATAAATCCTGCAGCGGAATATCTCGGAAAATATTTTCGCGCACATTCAAAAGACGCTGTTCACTCATTCCAATGCCGTCATCAACCACCTTAATGACCAGTGATTCACCCTTATGTTCGACGGTTATCTTAATATTCATATCGTCATTCCTGCTTCGGCATCCATGAAGCACCGAATTTTCAAGGATAGGCTGTATCAGGAATTTAATGATTTTGCATTTCATAACGTCAGGGGGACATTCCAGCTGTAAATTCAGCTTGCCAAGATATTTCATAGAATATACCTTAATGAGGGAAACCGCGTTTTTAAGTTCCAGTTCAACCGTAGAATAAATTCCGTCGTCCTTAATATTATACCGAAGCAGATGCCCGAAATATGAGATGGCTTCCGAAAGCTCGTAATTACCGTTTTTTTCCGCATTCCCCGAAAAAACATTCAGCGTATTATAAATAAAATGAGGGTTTATTTGGTATTGAAGCGCCTTGAGCTGCGCGGTTTTACTGGCTATTTCCTTTTGTACAATATTAGATATCAGCAAGTTAATCTCATTTAGCAGAATATTGTACCGATGTTCCAAATCTCCGATTTCATCATTTCGCGTTTCGGGGAGCCTGCCGGTAAAATCGTTTTGAATGATAGAATCAAGCTGACTTATATCGCGGTTGACGGTAGAAAAAATACGGCGTATTACACTATTCATAATGAAAAACTGCATTACTGCAATCCAAGCAAGAATCAGCGAAATACGTAATGGGGGAGAAGTATAAGTCTTTTTATCGACATAATTGGAGTCTGTAACGATAATATCAAATTGATTAATCGTTGAATAGAAATAGTCCCGACTACCTTCATGGATGCTGCTTTGCCGGCTGCTTTTCAAATGGCCGGGGTTGCGGCTGAAGACCTCTGCCAGCGGGCTGGCGCCGTAAAACCCTTTATTAGGCAGTAAAATGGAATATTCCCCTCCTTTTTGGTTCGCTTTTTTTACAGCGTCAAATAACTGATCGGGTGAAATTTCAAAAACAAGAAGCCCTAACTCATGTTCGGACGAGCTATCCTGAATTTTACGCACACAAAGGACTACGCTGTCCGGATGTGAAAAATTTTTACCGTCCTTTGAATTAAAATAAGACTGCGCCTTCTCCTTTTCCAATAAATAAAAGTCGAAGTCTTTTTTATTCTCTTTAAAATCCCTGTAAAAGTCCTGACCAAAAATGCGGGTGCTATGGTAGAAATTATCCTTTTCTTTAACGGAGTGATTATTGCTATAAACCAAAATGTTGTTAATGCCTAAATTTTGATATTTTAAAGAATATTTTAACGCAAGCACGCTTTGATCAAAGTAATTGGCATACCATTATGATGCCAGTGGCCGCAACCTATGTACCGGATTATATCATCATTTCCAAAATGGGACTGATAAACACCCATACAGGATATATTCTCTCCTGTACAGCAAGTATCTTTACAATTTTCTTTTTCCGTCAATCGTTTATGCAGATTGACAAATCAATTTTTGAAGCCGCAAAGATAGACGGTGCAGGCCATAAAACCATATTGTGGCATATTGCAGCGCCAATGGCGTCTTCAGCCTTTGTAACTTTGGGCATTTTTACTTTCGTTGGAAGTTACAACAACTATCTTTGGTCCTCATTGGTTCTGAAAGATCAAAAAAAATATTTGGTGAGCATGGGGATTAAAGCTTTCTTTTCCGCCGAAGGTTCCTATGGCTTAAACTGGGGGGCGATTATGGCAGCTTGCTGTATTATTGTGTTGCCGCTGCTTTTGATTTTCTTAATTGGAGAGAAATGGATTATCAATGGCATTACCAGTGATGCCGTAATAAAAGGATAAAATCCAGAAAAGAGAATTTATGATGGAAAATAATAGAACTTACAGCACTTTTAAAAAATTTATCTGCGTTATTCTTGCGGCAGGCATGATTATTTCCACATCGGCCTGCAATTCGAATGGATCTCCCCAAAAAGGAACGGATACGGGAGAGGGTTCTAAAATTGAAATAGAATACTGGTATGGGCTTGGCGGAACGCTTGGAAAAGAAATGGACAATATTATCAATGACTTTAATGCTTCCCAGGATAGAATTATCGTAAAAGGGGTAAAGCAGGCGGATTATACCGAAACTTCCAAGCTTCTTCAGGCGGCAATTGCGTCAAACCAGCCACCCGCAGCAGTGCTTATGCCTCCTGAATACACGAATAAGTTTATGAAAAAAAAGGCTCTGCAGAATTTAGACGGATATATTGAACAAAAAAAGGACTTTAATAAGGATGATTTCATCCCGGTTCTCTTAAATTACGGTTCGGGCAGCGACGGACATATTTATGCTCTTCCCGCATATGCGACCACCCATATTTTATATTACAGGAAGGACTCTTTCAAAAAAGCGGGAGTTGACCCTAACAAAGCTTTGGAAAGCTGGCAGTCATTGGCGGAGGCTTCAAAGAAATTATCCGTAAAGAAGAACGGCGAAACCGTATCTTATGGCTGGGATCCTATGTATGAATCGGTTCATTTTATTGATATTGCGCGAGCCGCCGGAGGACAGGTTTTGAGCAACGATCAGAAAACAGTGACCTTTGATTCTCCGGAGTGGGTTGAAAGCTGGGAAGCCATGCGCAAGTGGATTAATCAAGATCATGTTATGAAATTTAATTTCGGCGGTGAAGGCTGGGAATTCTGGTATAAAACAATGGACGATGTTTTACAGGGCAGAACCGCAGGCTACACAGGGTCGACCGCCGATATCAGCGATTTGGATTTCAATATTGTAGACTCCCATATACAGCCCGGGTGGAAGGATAAACCGGCGAAGCCATATATTGACGCAGTTATGAGTTCCGTTTTGGCAACGGCGCCGGAAGAAGAAAAAGCGGCGGCGTTTGAATGGATATCCTATCTTTCGGGCACACAAGAAAACTCCAAGTTTTCAATTAATACCGGCTATCTCCCCGTACGGAGTTCCTGTCGTGAGGATAAACAATTTAAAGCATATGTAGATAGGGTTCCCGCAATGGGTGTTGCTCTTGACCAAGCTTCCATTGCTATTCCTTTATTTGTCGATGTAACGGGAGGAAAAATCAACCAGGCTATAAAGGATGCCCTGGATTTAGTTCTGATTGAAAATGTTCCGGCAAAAGAAGCACTGACACGGGAAAAGAAAATCGCACAGGCAGCGCTTGATGAATATTGGGCGGCCAAATAATAAAATATCATATAAGAAGCTGCCTTAAAAAGCCGGCTTATATAAAAAGGAGGTTAGCGGTAAGCCGAAAATCAGCGGGCGTATATTGCGATTATATAAAATAGCCGGGATTTAGGAGGGGTATTTGAAAACCGGGCTGTTACTGCATCTCAAATTCATTTAAATTGCTGCACAATAACGCGGGCAGGCTTAGCCCCGTTTAAATTGCACGCTAAAAGGAAGGTTAATAAAAATGATTAAATTTAAATCACCTAAAGTAGAACGTTGGGTAATCTTGTTTATTGTGGCATTTGCAGGCGGAATTATAACAAAACTGCCGTATTTAAAGGATATTTACTTCACAACGCTTCAAACAGCAACAGGTACGACAAAAACGCAGTTAGGTATGTTACTTTCCATGTACGGTATTGTGAATTTCATTCTTTATTTTCCCGGTGGTATGGTAGCTGATAAATTTTCTCCTAAAAAGCTTATTGTATTTTCCTGTTTTTCAACAGCGCTGATAGGCTTTTGGTATGCTACCCTTCCGGGATATGTTTCCTTGCTTATTATACATACACTGTTCGGAATCACAACCGTATTCACATTTTGGGCTTCCATGGTCAAGATTGCGAATAATTTAGGTGATGAAAATGAACAGGGTCGAATCTTTGGATTTTTAGAGGGCGGACGCGGCCTCGTAGGAACCGTTATCTCTCTTGTGTCCGTATATGTTTTCTCAAGGTTTGCCGATGAAACACTTGGATTACAGGGTGCGATTATTTTCTATAGTATTGCACTGATTGTCGCCGGAATCCTTGCAATTATTTTCATCAATGATCCAAAGCCAAAAGTATCGGATAAGATTAAAGAAAATGCAAACAAAGTTAACTGGTCTGATTTTAAAGAAGTCATCAAAATTCCTCGAATTTGGATGTGCGGTCTTTTAGTAATATGCAACTATTCCGCGGTTATTATATTTGGTTACCTGACTCCATACCTGAGTGAAATTTATAAAGTAGACAGCTCCACTGTGGCTGTCCTCGGAATAATACGCGCCTATGTGCTGATGTTTGGCGGCTCCTTGCTGGCAGGACTTTTGGCAGATAAGCTAAAGAGCACCATTAAATTTATGGAATTTGGATTTGTTGGTATGGCGGCATTTTCATTCGGATATTTACTTATACCGGTAAACCGCAATATGTTATGGATTTTAGTAATTAACTTTATACTGCAGGGACTCTTCCTCTTGGGTGTTAAGGCAATGTATTTTGCTACGATTGATGAAGTTCATATACCCAAAAAACTGGCAGGTACTGCATCCGGTATTATTTCAATTGTCGGTTATGCCCCGGAAATTTTCTTGTACACACTTGTCGGTTCAACTCTCGATAACAATCCCGGCATAAGCGGATATCATATATGCTTCTATACGATGGCCGCATTGTCCGTTGTCGGCTTCCTGCTTGCGATTGCCCTTCTGGCGATGAACAAGCGGTATTCTGCCACTCATTCTGTAGCAGTAAACAGTGACGCAGAGTAATTGAATTTGTAATGGCGGAAACGATTTTTCCACCGATTCCAAAATAAAAAGGTTCTATTATAAATCTTGTGGAAGAACGAATAGAGCCTGAAATAAGATAAAAAAAGCAGAGCATATTCGATGAAAAGCCTTTAAAATGGGAATTGTACGCATTACCATTTTATGAGCTCACGGATATGCTCTGCGACTATAATACTGAAAAGCGGCTTGGATTAAAATGGGTACTCGTAAAGAATGTTCGGCAATTACCCAATCGGACAGAAATTATCTTTGGACTGACCCGTAAACCCTCTCCCTGCCCTTCCTGCGGCTGTCAAGACAATTGTGCTTCTCACAACAACACCTGCACCGTGGACTTATCCCCCGTTACAGCAAAAAAAGGACAAGGCAAATGCCTTGTCCTTTTTG
>ENA-UOOM01001100-UOOM01001100.1-fermentation-metagenome-genome-assembly--contig:-NODE-1100-length-27243-cov-3.794137_pt1 | contig 27243 bp, 19 predicted proteins | sample MGYA00245781_ERZ724031 | MGnify/ENA primary metagenome ERZ724031 (study PRJEB28704, sample SAMN03018317) | fermentation metagenome | biome: anthropogenic terrestrial biome; feature: soil; material... | reverse complement strand
GAGACTATCGACTTCTCCGATGTAAAGGCTTGCTCGTCGCTGCTGACCGCCCTGACGGAAGAAGGAATGGAGTAAAGGAACAGGAAAACGAAAAAATGGATTTTGTACAATTAACCGCGGAATGCGAGTCTGAGCTTGGGGAGATTTTTGCAAGAATAGACCGAATTTCGTATAAAAATACCGAAAAAGTGATGAGGGTTTTCTCAAATAACAGGCTTTCCGAAAGGCATTTCAACCCTTCAAGCGGCTACGGATATAACGACGATGGCAGAGATTTATGTGATAAGCTTTTTGCCAATGTGTTCGGTTACGAACACGGTTTTGCAAGGCATACACTGATATCGGGTACACATGCGCTGAATGTCGCCCTGTTCGGGTTGCTTCGTCCGGGAGATACTCTTTATTCGGTAACCGGCAAACCCTATGACACGCTTGACGGAGTAATCGGAGGATCAGGAGAAAAGGACAACGGCTCTCTTTCCGATTTCGGAGTTTTATACCGACAGTGTGAGCTTGTAAAAACGGGTACATTGGACTATGAAGCTATAAGAAACGCACTGCTTTTTGATAAGAGCATTAAGGTTGTGTTCGTACAGCGTTCCAAAGGATATGCCTCCCGTCGCAGTCTTCCCTGTGATGAAATCAACCGGCTTTACGAGATTGTAAAGCAGAATAGCAGTGCATATCTTGTAGTCGATAACTGTTACGGTGAATTCTGTGAGGAGAGTGAACCCAAGGCGGATTTAATTGTCGGCTCCCTTATAAAAAACCCCGGCGGCGGAATTGCAGAGACCGGCGGTTACATCGTGGGTACAGAGCGTGCTGTAGAGCTTGCTGCCTACCGACTGTCAGTACCGGGAATCGGCCTTGAAGCCGGCGCATCTCTCGGCCAGACAAAGAGCATGATAAAAGGCTTGTTTTATGCTCCGCATACAACGGCTCAGGCGTTGAAAACCGCCGCATTCGCCGCCCTGCTCTTTAAAAAACTCGGTTATGAAGTGTATCCCGACGCCTTTGAGAAAAGGGTTGACATAATACAGACAATAAATCTGAAAGATGCCGATACTCTATTGAAGTTCTGTCACGGGATACAGGCGGGTTCCCCGGTCGATTCGTTTGTAAAGCCCGAGGGCTGGGCGATGCCGGGCTATGACAGCGAGGTAGTAATGGCGGCAGGTGCTTTTACACAGGGTTCTTCGATAGAGCTTTCTGCCGATGCTCCGATACGCGAACCTTTTACGGTTTATATACAAGGCGGGCTTACCTATGAAAGCGGCAAATACGGAATTCTGACAGCTGCGGAATTTATGACAAAATAGTTTAGATGATAGATAAGAAGAAGGAGGTGAATCTATAATGTTTTTGGATGCTAATATTCTTACTTACTTTAAGAGCAAGTTCCTATATAAAAGGATAGAGAGTATTTTCTCAAACGATGCCGGAGTCCGTCTGTTAGAAAGCAGCTACATTAATGAATTCGTAACAAGGATCGAGAATTTAGGAAGCAACATTTCCTGCGTAATCATTGACGATAGCGCCGACGAAAAGGATGTCTCAAGTGACATTATAGCAATCCGGGGAGCACTGGTGAAGCATATTCCCATATTGATGATCTCGTCAGGTAATAACAACAGCTTCTTTGCAAGTGCTGTAAAATTGGGTGTAGACGATATCATTATTAAGCCGTTTACAGATAGCTTTTTGAGGGAGAGGGTTATAAAGCTCATCAATAACAGCCGCGGCAAAAATGTGGAGATAATCTCTATAGGACTTTACAAGTATATAAAAGGAGAGTTTCTAAAAGCAAAAAAGGGCAACTTCTCGCTGACGATTATGCTCACCTCTCTTAAATTTGCGAACGAGGACAACTTTTCGCAAAAAGAAAAAATTTTCTTTATGGATACATATTTCAACCGCCTTGACAGTTTGTTCTGGGATACCGATTTGTTTATAAAATTCAACTCCAAGTACTACCTCGGCATTTTTCCTTTCTGCGACACCCGTAATGCCAATGTAATTTACAAAAAAAGCGCGCAGAGCTTCGAGGAACTTAAAGCAACAAACATTATCCCCTCCGACTGCGAGATGGTTGTAACCTTTGTCAGCTATCCCGACGAATTCGATTCGGTCGATGAAGGCATCTCAAAGCTCATAGAAAAAATCCGCACGAGCTTTTTCGATTACGAACTTGAAGTTTTTTTCAGTGAAAACTAACTGATATCAATTACGGCACTTATCGTGATTTGCGATAAGTGCCGTATCTTTTATACCTTATTCTTTATACCTTTATCCCGCTCCATTTTCCGCTTGTAAACCTGGCAGCGGAGAAGGCAAACCTTGTATACTGGTCGACGATCAACGAAATCCAAGCGCCGATAAGCCCCCATCCCAACGGGTAGCAAAAGAGGTAGGTTAATATCGGTCTCCCGATTCCGATCGAAATCAATGATACAAAAGCAACGAATTTCGTGTCCCCCGCTCCTCTCAGACATCCGGAAAAAATAACCTGTGAAATCTGCGCCGGTGAGCATATCGCGATAAAATACATTATGATAACGCCGTTTTTAATAATTGATTCATATCCGACCTCATCAGGACCTGTAAACAGCAGCATCAGCGACTTTCCACCGAAAACGAAAAGTATCACCAATAGCATCGAGACGAAAAATCCCACACGTTGCCCCGTTTTTCCATACAGATATGAAAGGTCCGATCTCCTTTTCCCTAAATTCTGACCGACAAGCGAGGATGCTGCGACACCTAACCCATCTCCGAAGGTGAATGAGAGACTGAGTATATTCATACAAATCTGATGTGTTGCAAAGGCAACGGTTCCCAGGTTCGCAACTGCCGTTGCGTATAGGAAAAACCCGATCCGTATAGCTATCTGCTCCGTACCTGCGCCGGAACCGATCAGAATAATCGGTTTGATTACCTCTCTGTTCCAGCGGAAACATTCATTGAGTTTCAGCTTCAGATACCCATTCTTATGTGAGACGGAAATTATCGACATAAAACAGGCGGTAATGTTTCCTATCATTGTAGCTATCGCAGCGCCCTTGACACCCAACATCGGAAAACCGAGATTCCCTCCGATAAGTACATAATTCAGACAGATGTTCACAAGATTCGCAGTAAGGTTGGATGTCATCGCTATCTTTGTATTCCCTATAGCACGCTGCGCCGAATTAATCACACCGCTGATTGCTGTAAACAGCAACCCCACGACTACAATTCGGAAATATACCACCGAATCAGCAAGAGTATCTTCGTTTGCGCCCGCAAGTCTCATAAACGGCTCCGCCACGATAATTCCTACACCGCAAAGTACGACCGCCAAAACAAAGCACAGGGACAAAGCCTGCGCAAGCGTTTTATTCGCGCCTTCCCTGTCCTCCTGTCCCTTTCTGCGGCTTACGATCGCGGTTACACTGATATTGAGGGCAAAAAAAACGGCAAATATTATTAACTTCGGTTGACCGGTAAGACCTACGGCAGCGACCGCTGCGGTTCCGAGCACCGAAACCATCATAGTATCTATAAACGATACCAATCCGACCAATACGGATTCGGCTATCGCAGGCCACGCTACCTTAAGGTAGCTTAAATACAGTTCCTTTGTTTTTGGCAGGTCACCGAGTACAGCCTGCTTCCCCACCATACCCCGTACGGTGAAAAAGTCCTTAATAGCGGTAAACATATTTTTTCATTCCCTAAAATAATAACTTTCTGGATATTTATTTCTGATACAGACGATGCGACTCGAATACCGGCTCGCAGGTAAGGTTTATTCCGAACTTCCCAAGAATATTTACATCCACCTCAGACAGTATTACCGAGGAATGCATCTGACAGTCCTTAAGGTTTTTCAGCTGCTCAAGAGACGCCTTTGCGTTTTTATCGTTCAAAGCGCAAATCGACAGAGCGATTAAAAGCTCGTCAATATGAAGCCTCGGATTATGATTGCCGAGATGATTTACCTTAAGGTTCTGTATAGGTTCTATTATCGTCGGGGACATCAGCATTACCGAGTCGTCTATCCCCGCTAATGCCTTTAATGCGTTGATAAGCATTGCGGAGGATGCCCCCAATAGAGCCGAGGTTTTTCCTGTTATGATCCTGCCGTCCGAAAGCTCTATCGCCGCAGCGGGAGCATGGCTCTCCCCGGCTTTTTTTATGGCAGCTTGCGCAACCTTGCGGTCGCTCGTCGAGATACCGCACTGCTTCATAAGCAGCTCAATCTTATATATAGCTTCCTTACCTGAAAGTCCTCTGCGCTCCTGACACAATGCCGCATAATATCTACGTATTATCTCCGCTTTCGACGCCTCGCGGCAAACCTCGTCATCGCTTATACAGTAGCCGAGCATGTTTACTCCCATATCGGTAGGAGATCTATACGGAGAACCGCCGTTAATACGCTCGAACATAGCACATAAAATAGGAAAAACCTCTATATCCCTGTTGTAATTAATGGCAGTGGTTCCATACGCCTCAAGATGGAAGGGATCGATCATAATCGTATCCTGCAAATCGGCGGTCGCTGCTTCATATGCCACATTTAAAGGATGTTTCAAGGGTAAATTCCATACCGGGAATGTCTCGAACTTCGCATAACCTGCTTTTACTCCGCGCTTATATTCATGATATATCTGTGACAGACAGGTTGCCATTTTACCGCTGCCCGGACCGGGTGCAGTCACCACGACAAGAGAGCGGGTGGTTTCGACATATTCATTCCTTCCGAAACCATCGTCGCTCATAATGAGCTGAATATTAGCGGGATAATTCTCTATTTTATAGTGCTTATAGGTCTTTACACCGAGATTCTCGAGCCTTTTACGAAAAGCGATTGCGGCGGGCTGTTCGGAAAAATGAGTAAGTACGACGCTCCCTACATATAATCCGTAGGCGCGGAAAGCGTCTATTAACCGCAGTACATCCAGATCATATGTAATTCCAATATCTCCCCTGACCTTATTCTTCTCGATGTCGTTTGAGTTAATCGCGATAACGATTTCCGCCTCGTCCTTTAGCTCCTCCAGCATATTAATCTTAATGTCAGGCTTAAAGCCGGGAAGTACTCTTGACGCGTGGTAATCGTCGAAGAGCTTACCTCCGAATTCAAGGTACAGTTTGCCTCCGAATTCCGAGATTCTCTTCTTAATCTGTTCTGACTGCATCTTTACATACTTACTACAATCAAAGCCCTGTCTCATACGCGATACCTCTTCATTTTTAAAATCTATACCCTTATTATGGAATCCGAATATTTTCCGTCGTAGTCCTTTAAAATCGGTAAAATCCTCTCTTTTATAAACCTTTCGGTCTGCAGCGGAGCCATTCCGATAAAATCCCTCGGATTCAATATCGCTACAAGCTCCTCCTCGCAAAGTCCGAAGTCGGGATCGCTTTTTATCTTATCTATCAGGGATATCTCCTCGCCCTGCTTTTTAGCAAGCTCTGTATCTATAGAATAGGTGCGTATACGCTCATGGAGCATCTGGCGGTCACCGCCCTTTTTAACAGCCTCCATAAGAATGTTTTCCGTTGCGATAAACGGCAGATGTTCAAGCAGTCTTTTCTCCACTACTTTCGGATAAACGGTTATTCCGCTCGTTATATCTATCAGCAGATTTAAAATGCTGTCAACGGCAAGAAAACCCTCTGCAAGAGAAATACGTCTGTTTGCGGAATCATCAAGCGAACGCTCTAACCACTGCACCGAGGCCGTCATATCGGCGTTTGCGGAGTTAGCAAGCACAAATCTTGCGATAGAGCATACCCTCTCACTGCGGATAGGATTACGCTTATAAGCCATTGCGGAGGAACCGACCTGATTCTTCCCAAACGGCTCCTCAAGCTCACCGAAGCTCTGTAGCAGCCTCAGGTCCTGACAAAACTTATATGCGCTCTGTGCGACACCGCTAAGAACGCTCTGTATTCGCATATCCTCTTTTCTTGTATATGTCTGCCCCGAAACATCAAAAACGCTTGAAAATCCGAAATACTCCGCAATCATATTCTCAAGCTCTATGACCATCCCCGCATCGCCGTCGAAAAGTCTCAGAAAAGATGCCTGAGTACCGGTCGCACCCTTGTTTCCGAGAAGTCGAAGACCTTTACGGATGTATTCTATATCTCCATAATCAATATAAAAATCCTGCAACCACAGCGAGGTGCGTTTACCTACCGTTGTAGGCTGTGCTGCCTGCAGATGCGTATACGCAAGTGTAGGTAAATCCTTATACATAAGCGCAAAATCGCACAAATTTTTTATTACCGTCAGGAGCTTTGCCGAAACGATTTCCAACGCTTCCCGCATGATGATAATATCGGCATTATCCGTAACATAGCAGCTCGTCGCTCCGAGATGGATAATCCCGGCGGCTTTAGGACATACCTCTCCGTAGGCGCGTATATGCGCCATCACGTCATGTCTCGTCTGCTTTTCAATCTCCGCAATCCGTACAAAATCGATTTTATCGGCATTAGCAGTCATCTCGTCTATCTGCTCCCGGGTTACGGGCAGACCCGACTTCATTTCAGCGCTCGCAAGCGCAATCCAAAGCCTGCGCCATGTAATAGCACGCTTCTGCGGCGAAAATAAATCCTGCATCTCTTTTGATGCGTATCTGCCCGAAAAAGGGCTTTCGTAATTATTGCTCAATCTATTCTCCGCTCCTTTTCAGTTGCAGATGACGATAAAAGAGCATCATGAATACATGAGATTACAGCTCTTCTTTTACTGTTCATCTGACTTTTGAATATTCCTTTCATCGGCGGTGTTATCAATAAACAGTGATATACTGCTCGCGCTCCGCTCCTACGGAGATGTACCGTATCGGACACCCGACTGCATCTTCGATAAAACGTACATATTCCTGCGCCTTTACGGGAAGTTCGTTCATTTTACGGCAGCCGGAAATGTCGCTGTTCCAACCATCCATATATATATATACCGGCTTTGCCCTGTCAAGCCTTCCGCCTATTGGAAAATCTTCTGTCTGAGCTCCGTCGATTTCATATGCTATGCAAACAGGTATCTTCTTCAGATATGAGAGAACATCGAGCTTTGTAAGTGCGAGTATGTCAGCGCCCTGAACTCTTATACCATACCTTGATGCGACGACGTCAAAACCGCCCACTCGCCTCGGTCTGCCTGTAGCCGCACCGTATTCGCCGCCCGCTTCTCTTAGCTCGTTGCCCTTTTGACCGAAAAGCTCGCAGGTAAACGGACCCTCACCCACGCATGAGGAGTATGCTTTCATAATACCGATGCAGTTGTCTAACTTATGATTCGGAATTCCTGCGCCGATAGGGGCGTAAGCTGCGATTGTATTTGAGGACGATGTAAACGGATAAATTCCGAAATCCACATCACGCAGAGCTCCGAGCTGTGCTTCAAACATTATGCGTTTACCTGCTTTTGCCGCCCTGTCAAGGTATAATCCGGTGTCGCAGATAAACGAGAGCAGTCTATTGCCATATTCCACGAGATGATTATACATCTCGTCAGAGGAAATCTCTTTTGCTCCGTAACCTCCGTTGATTGTAAGGTTCTTCCACTCGACTATATCGGCCACTCTCTGTTTCAAGTCGCCGATTTCCAAAAGCTCACCGGCCCTGATTCCCTTTTTAAAATACTTATCGGCGTATACGGGAGCGATTCCGCGGCGTGTAGAACCGAATTTTTTATCGCCAAGCCTATCCTCTTCAAGTATGTCCTGCGAAACATGATAGGGCATGCATATAATCGCTCTGTCGCTTATCTTCAGATTTTCGGGAGTGATTTTTATACCGCCGGCTATCAGCCTATCCATTTCCTCGCAAAGATGCTTAATATCAATAACCATTCCGGTTCCGAGTATATTGACGACATTATCCCTTAAAATTCCGGAGGGTAAGAGATTAAGAATAAACTTTCCTTTCTTATTTACAACCGTGTGTCCGGCGTTGTTTCCGCCCTGATAACGGACAACAATGTCATAATCTTCTGATAAAAGATCGACCATTCTGCCCTTTCCCTCGTCACCCCAGTTAATTCCAGTTATAGCAGTAAGCATTATGTATCCTTATTCTCCGGCGAAACAAATATTATCGTGCTAAAAACATAAAGCCGCCTTTCGCCGGTAATGCGGCTCTATTCACGAATAAAAACAATATATTATACCCTTATCCGGCTTGTTTGTCAATTACTTGAGTCGTTTAATCACGATAAATCGGATGACTCTCACAGAGCCTTTTAACCTCTGCAAGAATATAATCCCTGCTACTGTCAAAATCCGTGATTGCTACCTTAAGGAGATGTGCGATAACTCTCATATCCTCCTCATCAAAGCCTCTTGAAGTAACCGCCGGAGTGCCTACTCTCAATCCGCTTGTCACAAACGGACTCTGCGGGTCGTTCGGAATCGTATTCTTGTTCGCGGTAATGTGAACCTCATCCAACCTGTGCTCAAGTTCCTTTCCCGTAATTCCCATATCACTCAGATCAAGCAGCATAAGATGGTTGTCGGTACCTCCCGAAACGAGCTTGATCCCCTCGTCGGTGAGAGCTTTTGACAACGCCTGTGCATTATTTATTATCTGCTTTTGATAGTTCCTGAACTCATCTTTAAGCGCCTCACCGAAAGCGACGGCTTTTGCGGCGATTATATGCATCAATGGGCCGCCCTGTGTGCCCGGGAATATAGCTTTATCTATTTTTGCCGCCAACTCCTGCTTGCATAGAATAAGTCCGCCTCTCGGGCCTCTGAGCGTCTTGTGGGTGGTCGAAGTAACGACATGGGCATACGGAATCGGACTCGGATGCAGTCCTGCTGCTACAAGCCCCGCGATATGCGCCATATCCACCATCAAATATGCACCGGCTTTGTCGGCTATCTCACGGCAGCGTTCAAAATCTATGATTCTCGGATATGCACTTGCCCCGACAACAATCAGCTTTGGTCTGCATTCAAGGGCAGTCTGTTCCATCTTATCATAATTTATCCGCTGAGTGTCATCGTCAACACCATACGGAACTATATTGAAATACTTACCTGATATATTTACGGGAGAGCCGTGCGAAAGATGTCCGCCGTGTGCAAGATTCATCCCCATTACAGTGTCTCCGGGTTCGAGAAGTGCGAAAAAGACCGCAAGATTTGCGGATGCACCGCTGTGAGGCTGAACATTCGCGTGCTCCGCACCAAACAGCTTTTTTGCTCTCTCCCGTGCAATGTTCTCGACTATATCAACATATTGGCAGCCGCCGTAATAACGCTTTGACGGATACCCTTCCGCGTATTTATTCGTAAGAATGGTTCCCGCTGCAAGGAGCACCGCCTCAGAAACAATATTTTCACTCGCAATCAGCTCGATATTATCTCGCTGACGGATAAGCTCCAAATCACAAGCGTCGCCAACCTCTTTATCGTACTTTTTCAGCTCTTCGATAGCCCTCATTTTTTTCCTCCGATTTTTAATGTTTTTATATATTTCTTTGTCCCGATGTTGATTCTGCGGGATTCACATGTTTTCTGAATAGCCTTGTTATGTACAAAAGTGCAAAGAGCTCTTTCCTCAAAAAGCCTTATAGTTTTTTCGGGAAAGCACGCCATACAAACAGAAATCGCCCAGGCAGCCGCCATTTGTGCATAATAATCCCCGCACTTCACATCCTTAATCAACTTTAAAACTCTGTCGATGTACTCGTCTTTTACGAAATAATCCAGTAGCATAACGATGCCGAACCGTGCGGGAAATTCCTCACTCGATTTCAAAAAGGGCTGCAGGAATTCAAAAACCGCTTCCTCTTCGCTGTTTTTTATATGCAACGCCGCACAGAAACTGTCGCATATACTCCAGTTGTCAATTCTCGGTATAAATCGGCTTATTAGAACGAGCTTCTCTTGAATCGGCAGCTTTGCATACCCTATCACAAAAGCGCAGAACATTTTTTCCTCGAAAATTCCGCTGTCGGCTTCGTCAAGAAAATCCAGACTCTGCTCCTTTGCGGCGTTTTTTGCTATTTTTTTTATCAATGGAAGCCTTACACCGTACATAACCGTACCCTTAGGTAACAGTTTCAAAGCGAAGGCTTTGTACTCCGGCTCCGAAAGAGTCATAAGCCGCTTGCGAATATCATCCATAATCATACTGAAAATCTTACGTCAATAACCACAATCTCGGAATCTGTTCCTATACGCGTCGGCGGCCCCCAAAGACCGGTTCCGCTTGTTACAACCATGCTCATATCCCCGAAAACCGCAAGCCCGTAATTAACCTCGTATATGCTATGCGTAATAAGCGTAATCGGAAAAGTCTGCCCGGCATGGGAATGTCCGCAAAGCAGCAAATCCACTCCATTTTCAGCCGATTCCTCAATTGACTGAGGTCTGTGGTCGAGTACGATTATCGGCTTTGTCTTATCAATCCCGCGAATAATTTCCGATAGCTCTTCGCGGTCCTCCCTGCGGAACGTCTCAAGATTTCTATCGTTCCTGCCGACTACATAAAAGCTGTCCGCCACCAGCACTGCCTCGTCGGTCAGAAGTGTTATCCCGCATTCCGAGAAAAAAGTCTCAAGCGCAGGAGTGAACATATCATGATTACCAAGGCAGGCAAAAACACCGTATTTCGTATTGATTTTCGAGATCTCCGATTTTATCCTCGTAAGATCGAACACCTCGTCAAGCCCTCCGTCGAATACATCCCCAGAAATAACCACAACATCGGGATTCTGTGCGTTGACAGCTTCAACGACTCTCTTTATTTTATCAGTGCTCTGCTGGTAACCGATATGGATATCGGCGAGCTGAACCACTCTTAAATCCCCTGCCGAACAGCTTTTTTTAATCTCGACGCTGTATTCCGTCGTATCCACTTCGGAAGCGTTTATAATACCCGCTGTAAAGACGATGATTGATATAATGATTATCGAAAAGCCCGATATAATATGCGCCCTGCGCCTTTTTGCACCTTTTTCGGGCAACTTACGGATAATATGCAAAAAAGCCCTGACAAGCTCCGCTGCGGCAAGTAGCATAATCGCAATAATAAGGAATCCCATATACGCAAATCCGATATTCGTAATAATCTTATCGAACACCGAAACAGGAAGCCATATTCCTGCTAAAAACAAAGCTGGCAGCAGCGAATACAATAGCCAGAAAACAAGCTTTTTTATACCCGGAAAAAACTGCTTTAAAAATCTAAATAAGCGGATACCCGAATAAACGAACGCCCCTAAAAACAGCGGCACCGTTCCTGTTGTAAGAAAAAACATCCGTGGCCGTCCTTTACTTTTATGTTACAATCGTTCCGGTAAAAAGTCAATACGGAACGGCTAACACCGATTATGAATTCCCATTGATAAGCCGGTTTGCCATATGGACTCCCATAACAGAAGACATCATCAGCCCTCTTGTCCATCCGCTCGAATCGCCAAGGCAAAACAGGCCCTTTACGCTGGTATTGAGGTCTTTGTCCATCCTGACACGGTTGCTGTAAAATTTAAGCTCCGGCGAATACAAAAGCGTTTCGTAGCTCGCAAACCCGGGCACTACAATATCCACCGCTTTTATAAAGTTGATAATATTGATCATCGCCCTGTAAGGCATAGCCGCGGTTATGTCACCGGCTACGGCATCGGGGAGCGTCGGCTTGACATTGGATAACGCAAGCTCCTTCTGCCAGGTGCGCTTTCCGTCAAGAATATCGCCGAACCTCTGCACAAGGATATGACCGTCGCCCAGCATATTGGTAAGCTCGCCTACCTTCTGAGCATATTTAATCGGCTGATTGAAGGGCACGCTGAAATTATGTGAGCATAAAATAGCAAGATTGGTGTTTTTCGATTTTTTCTCCTTATATGAATGCCCGTTCACAACCGCAAGATCGTTATCATAATTCTCCTGCGATACAAATCCGCCCGGATTCTGGCAGAAGGTTCGAACCTTGTTCTTGAAGGGCTTGGGATACCCTACCAGCTTGGATTCGTACAGCACGTTGTTTACATGCTCCATAATCTCGTTGCGTACCTCAACGCGTACACCGATATCTACCGTTCCCGGTTGATGGAAGATATTATGTAAACTGCATATCTGCTCAAGCCATTCCGCACCGCGTCTGCCTGTCGCAAGCACGATTGTATCGCCCGATACCGGTATTTCCAAACCCGGATTCATTACATCGTTTGTGATTACGCCCGTACACACATCGTTCTCTATAATCAGATTGCTGCACTCGCGTCCGAAAATCATTTCAACGCCGTTCTCCGCAAGGAAAGTTTGTATGGACAAGTACAGCTCATGAGCCTTCTCCGTGCCGAGATGCCTTATCGGGCAATCGACCAGCTTCAGACCCGCCTGTATCGCAAGGGAGCGTATCTCCCTTACCTTATCCTGGTTTTCAACGCCCTCCACATGTTCGTCCGCCCCGAATTCAAGGTAAATCCTATCCGTGTAATCTATAAGCTCCTGTGTGTATTTTTCGCCTAAAAGCTCCGGCAGTTCCCCGCCTACCTCGTATGACAGCGATAATTTGCCGTCGGAGAATGCGCCCGCACCCGAAAAGCCGGTCGTGATATGGCAATACGGCTTGCAGTTCATGCATTTTCCGGTTTTGGTTTTGGGACAGCTCCGCTTGCCGAGCGGCTGGCCCTTTTCAATAATAACTATTTTTTTACCGCTGTTCTTGCGTATAAGCTCCAGCGCTGTAAAAATCCCGGCGGGACCTGCGCCTACAATAACGACATCATATTTCATATAAGGTGCTTCTCCTTTCTGACAAAAGGGCGTGGTATTGTTAAACCGTGTACGCTCCCGCCCTGTCCGTCGCTGTTTTCCCCCACAGCTTTTCGGGATAAACGCCCCTCTTTATCAAATTATTTATAAATTCTTTTGCCAAAGCCCTATCCGCCTGATAGGTAACGCCGAACCATTTTGCGTCTGTCGGGATAACCCTTACTTCACATTCACCCGCTGCGATGGCCTCTCCCAGTGCCGGAGCAAGGAGATATTCCCCGGTAACAAGATCAGTATCCTCACTGTTCAGGAAATTTTTGAAGCCTGCTTCAAGCAGCCCGAAAACAGAGGGATCAAAACCGAAAAAGTTCATCGAGGCAACAGATTCCTCATCTATATCGTGCCACGACCCGTTTTTATCGCAATACTGCGTAAAACCGTTGTTTCGCATTATTTTTTTCCGTTCCACGATACTCGTAAGAGAGCCGTTTTTATCGACACGGCAGATTCCCCTCGAAACATGGCCGTTATCCGATAGAGTATTTTTAAGTATATACCCCGGCATACAGTATATTCGCTTAGCGCCGGAAGTGTTTTTCGTTTTTTCGAGTTCCGAAAGATAATCGTATATCACCGCGAAAGCTTCCCTGCCGTAAAAATCGTCTGCGTTGATGACCATAAAGCTGTCTTTAACAATATCCCGGCATGCGAGAACCGCCTGTGTCGTACCCCACGGCTTTACTCTCCCGTCGGGGGGCGTTCCTGTCGGTAAGTCGTCCATACGCTGAAAAGCGTATTCGACCTTTATCCTGCTCTCTACTCGTTTTCCGACCGTTTCCCTGAAAATATCGTAGTTTTCCTCCTTGATGATAAAAACCACCCGATCGCATCCTGCCATAACCGCATCATATATCGAATAGTCTATAATAAACTCGCCATTCGGCCCTAAGGGATCTATCTGTTTCAATCCGCCGTAACGGTTGCCCATACCTGCAGCCATAATAACTAATGTCATAACAATTTCTCCGCCTTTCTTCATCCTGTGCAGAAACTCAGTTTTTCGGTTTATTTGAAAATCAGTCTGAGCTCCTCACGTTCGGTATCAAGCTGGCGGAAGATGACTCCCGCTGCGTTAAGCATATACTTTGAAGCACGTGTGCTCTCGGTATCTGCATACTTATCGGATAAATACACTACCTCATGTATTCCCGATTGAATTATCGCCTTTGCGCACTCGTTACAAGGAAAAAGAGCGACATATACCCTCGCTCCCTTTAAAGAACGTCCTCCCGAGTTGAGAATGGCATTAAGCTCTGCGTGCACAACATACGGGTATTTTGTTTTGTTTACCTCGCTGCTCTCCCTCTCCCAGGGAAAAACATCGTCGCTGCAGCCCTTCGGAAAACCGTTATAGCCCGTCGAAATAATAATGTTATCGCTGTTTACGATACATGCGCCTACCTGCGTATTCGGATCCTTGCTCCTCATCGCTGCAAGCAGCGATATACCCATAAAATACTCATCCCATGAGATATAATCCGTTCTCTTCATAATTCTTATTATACCTTTCCGTGAAGTCAATACCACCGGTATGTTGAATTCGCTGTTACAAATCGTTCCATATTATGTTTATTTTACCGATCAAAACAGTACCACATACCAAATCAAATATTAACATATCCGGACCTAAAAAGCAACTATAAAAAATGAACTCGGTATATAAATAAAGAAAAAGGGAAGTGCCGCAAAAACAACAACTCCCCTAACCTTTTTACGGATTTGTTTTAATAAACCGTTCTGCCCTCGCAGATAAAGTCGGCGTTGCCCGTAAGGGTAACCGCCTCGTCGGAGTAGTTTACAATCAAATCGCCGCCCTTGAGCTTTACCGTAATGTCCTCATTTTTTTTACAGTAGCCATTTTCCACAGCAGCAACAACAGCGGCACATGCGCCGGTTCCGCAGGCAAAGGTCTCTCCGTTTCCGCGCTCCCATACACGCATTTTCAAGGTGCTTTTATTAACCACCCTTACAAATTCGGTGTTTATGCGTTCGGGAAAAAGCGGATTTTTCTCAAACTGAGGGCCGACTTTCGGCAGAACAACAGCATCAACCCTGTCGCAAAAAACCACGCAATGAGGGTTTCCCACCGAAACGCAGGTAATTCTGTAAGTCTTCCCCTCAATATCCGCTTCTCTGTCTATGACCGATTCGCCTTCAAGCATAACGGGAATCTTTTTCGGATCAAGCTCTGCTTTGCCCATATCGACGCTGACAAAACGCACCTGACCGCCGAAGATATACAGCTTCAGCTTTTTTATCCCGCTTGCCGTCTCTATCGTCAGATTCTCCTTATCAACATGCTTATTATCATAAAGATACTTGCCCACACAGCGTATGCTGTTACCCGCCATCTTTCCCTCGCTGCCGTCCTTATTGAAAATACGCATTTTAGCGTCGGCAGCATCGCTTTTTTCTATAAGCACGATGCCGTCGCCGCCTATACCGTAATTTCGGTCGCAAACCGTTATCGAAAGCGATTCGGGGCAGGTTATCTCACCGCCGAAATTCTCAAAATATATATAATCGTTACCGGTTCCCTGCATCTTTACAAAATTAAGGTGGCTCTTTTCTGTGCGCAGGTTGTTTATGTCCACAAGCTCGGTGTTTCGAATATTGAACCGCGATGCGATTATATCCGCAAGAGCATTTGCGGTATCCAGAGAGGTCAGACAAGCAACTGACTGTAATATGCATTTGCGGTGAATCTCTATATAATCCCTTACAGAGTCCCGTTCGCCCCTGCCCGTGATTACTACAAAACGAATACTTCCGCTCTCAAGAGTCTTTATAATGCTGTTGTCCTCGCCGAACTTGTTCAGCACCGTTACATCAATACCCAGCGATGAAATCGCACTCGCTGTTCCTTTTGTTGCGTATATCCTCATTCCGAGGTCGTCCAATTTCTTGGCAAGTCCGACTATTTCAAACTTATCCTTGTCCGAGACCGAAAGGATTACTCCCTTTCTTTCTTCACGTGCGGAAAAGTCTAAATCGAACCCTGCCGATACAAGCCCCTTGAATAACGCTTCGTTAAGTGTTCTTCCGATACCCAGCACCTCTCCGGTCGACTTCATTTCCGGTCCGAGAGCCGAGTTTACATCCGATAGCTTTTCAAACGAAAATACAGGCACCTTTACCGCCATATAGGGCGGTATTTTATATAATCCGCCGGTATAGCCCAGTTCCGAAAGCATATGACCGACCATAACCTTTGTCGCAATCTCCACCATGGGAACCCCGGTGACCTTGCTTATATAGGGTACGGTTCTCGATGCACGCGGATTGACCTCTATAACATAAAGCTCGTTATGAGAGATGAGATACTGGATATTTACAAGACCCTTTGTACCGAGTGCTTTTGCGAGCTTAATTGAGCAATCCGTTATATGCGTAAGCATTTTATCGTTTATGGAAACGGGCGGATAAATGGCGATAGAATCCCCGCTGTGAACCCCCGCCCTCTCGATATGCTCCATAATTCCGGGAATGAGCACCTCTTCGCCATCGGAAATAACGTCTACCTCAAGCTCTGTTCCGCTCATGTATTTGTCAACGAGTACGGGATTCGTTATCCCCTGCAAGAGGATAATATGCATATAGCGCACAACATCCTCCCTTGTATAAGCGATGGTCATATTCTGACCGCCTATGACATAGGACGGACGCAGCAGGACCGGATAGCCTATATCCTCGGCGGCATCTACAGCTTCTTCCGTAGTCAAAACACTGTGCCCGACAGGGCGTTTTATACCAAAACGTGATAAAAGGTCGTCAAAACGCTCTCTGTCCTCGGCTATGTCTATCCCCTCTGCACTTGTGCCGAAAATCCTTATACCCGCTTTTTCAAGAGGTTTTGCGAGCTTTATCGCAGTCTGACCGCCAAAAGCGACGACAACACCCACAGGTTTTTCTGTTCTTATAACCCCGAGCACGTCCTCCTCGGTAAGCGGCTCAAAATACAATCTGTCGGATATGTCGAAATCGGTGGAAACGGTTTCGGGATTGTTATTGATTATAATAACCTCGTATCTCAACTCCCTGAGCGTTTCGGCACAATGGACGCAGGAGTAATCGAATTCAATCCCCTGCCCTATACGTATAGGCCCGGAGCCGAGCACAATAATCCTGTCTTTTTGCAGGTTTACTGTTGAGGCCGCTTCGCAGTAGCTGTCATAGCATGAGTAAAAGTAGGGTGTCTCTGCCATAAATTCCGCCGCGCAGGTGTCAACCATTTTATATGAGGGAAATAACCGATGTATTTTCCCCTCACCACTCACCGAAGAAACTAATGACGGATTCATTCCCACCTTACAGCTTACCAATGAGGTTGATGACGTATTCGTTACCTCCTCGCCGCTCCCCGACAAGTCTGATGACGGATTCATTCCCACATTACAGCTTACCGATGAGGTTGATGTCAGATTCGTTCCTTCCTCACCGCTCCCCAAAGAAGCTAATGACGGATTCATTCCCTCCCCACCACTCCCCGAAGAAGTCAATGACGGATTAGTTACTCTATCTCCGCTCCCCGACAAGGTTAACGATGGATTCATCCCCTCCTTACAGCTTACCGATGAAGTTGATGACGAAATAGTTCCCTCCTCACCACTCCCCGATGAGGTTAACGACGGATTCATTCCCACATTACAGCTTACCGATGAAATTGATGACGGATTCATTCCCTCCTGACCACTCCCCAACGAGGTTAACGACGGATTCATTCCCACCTTACAGCTTACCGATGATATTGATGATGGGCTTGTTCCTTCCTCACCGCTCCCCAAAGAAGCTAATGACGGATTCATTCCCTCCCCACCACTCCCCGAAGAAGTCAATGACGGATTAGTTACTCTATCTCCGCTCCCCGACAAGGTTAACGATGGATTCATCCCCTCCTTACAGCTTACCGATGAAGTTGATGACGAAATAGTTCCCTCCTCACCACTCCCCGATGAGGTTAACGACGGATTCATTCCCACATTACAGCTTACCGATGAAATTGATGACGGATTCATTCCCTCCTGACCACTCCCCAACGAGGTTAACGACGGATTCATTCCCACCTTACAGCTTACCGATGATATTGATGATGGGCTTGTTCCTTCCTCACCGCTCCCCGACACGGTTAACGATGGATTAATTCCCACCTTACAGCTTACCGATGAAGTTGATGAAGGATTCATTCCCTCCCCACCACTCCCCGACAAGGTTAACGACGGATCCTTTATTCCCTCACCATTTAATGATGGATTCTTTATTCCCTGACCACTTATCTCAAAAATAGCCCTGTCCGTATAACCCAGCTTTTTTCCCCTCTCATACATCTCCTGCGTGAGTACAAAAGAGGAAATTTCATTCTCATAGTCCGCAATATTCTTCAATTTATATAAGAAAAATCTGTCGATTTTAGTGATTTCGTGCATTATGTCAACCGAAATGCCCCTCTTAATTGCCTCAAAAAGGGCAAAAACACGCAAATCCTCGCTGTTTTCTATGCTTTTTATTATGTCGAAATCTGCGATACCCTTAAAATACGGATGATTTGGAGTGTCCAACGAAATCTCACTCCCTCGGAGGGATTTTAGGAAGGCGGATTCGAGGTTGGTTGCTATCGCCATCGTTTCGCCGGTAGCTTTCATCTGTGTGCCTAACTTGCGGTTTGCTGAAACAAATTTGTCAAAAGGCCATTTGGGCATTTTGAGCACGACATAATCCATAGCGGGTTCAAAGCAGGCACAAGTTTTTCCCGTTATATCGTTTTTAATCTCATCGAGCGTGTAGCCGAGAGCGATTTTTGCGGCAACCTTTGCTATCGGATAACCCGATGCTTTGCTTGCAAGAGCAGAGGAACGGGAGACACGGGGGTTTACCTCGATAACGGCGTAATCAAAGCTGTCGGGATCTAAAGCGAACTGGCAGTTGCAGCCGCCCTCGATGCCCAGCTCTGAGATTATCTTCAAAGACGCGCTCCGGAGCATCTGGTATTCCTTGTCCGACAATGTCAGCGCAGGGGCGACGACGATACTGTCGCCGGTATGGATTCCGACCGGATCTATATTTTCCATACTGCACACCGTTACCGCATTCCCTCTGCTGTCGCGAATGACCTCAAACTCTATTTCTTTCCAGCCATATATATATTTTTCTATCAAAACCTGATGGATAGGGGACATCTGCAGACCGTTGCCTGTAATCGCCATGAGCTGGGACTTGTCATACGCAACACCACCGCCCGCACCTCCGAGCGTATACGCCGGACGGACGATAACAGGATAACCGATGCTCTCTGCCGCCAAGCTCGCCTCCTCGGACGTGTATACCGTTGCGGAGGGTATGGTCGGCTGACCTATCGAATTCATAGTATCCTTAAATAGCTGCCTGTCCTCGGCTTTGGCTATCGCCCCGGCATTTGTGCCAATAAGCCTTACTCCGTTTTTTTCAAGAAAGCCCTCCTTTGTCAGCTGCATTGCAATCGTAAGCCCTGTCTGGCCGCCGAATCCGGCAAGCAGACTGTCTGGTTTTTCCTTTTGGATTATTCTTTTAACGGTTTCACCGTTAAGCGGCTCGAGATAAATAAAATCGGCAAACTTCCTGTCGGTCATTATAGTCGCCGGATTGGAGTTGACGAGCACGACTTTTATTCCCTCGTTTTTAAGAACGCGGCATGCCTGCGTTCCGGCATAATCGAACTCCGCCGCCTGACCGATTACAATAGGTCCGCTGCCGATTACAAGCACTTTTTTTATCGCATTATTCCTCGGCATTAACGGAAGCCTCCTTTTTTATAAGCTCAATAAAATCATCGAACAAAAACTCCGTGTCGAGCGGGCCGCCGCACGCTTCGGGATGAAACTGCACCGAAAAAGCCTTATGTCCGGGATATTCCATCCCCTCGCAAGTGCTGTCGTTTGCGTTTATATAAGAAAGCCTGCCCACGTCTTTATTTATGCTGTCGCTGTCGACGACATAACCGTGGTTCTGTGAGGTTATATAGGTCCTGCCCGTCTCAAGGTTTGTTACCGGCTGGTTTTCGCCTCTGTGACCGTATTTTAGTTTTTTTGTGTCGCCGCCGAAAGCAAGAGCTAACAGCTGGTGTCCGATACAAATACCGAATATGGGCAGAACGCCGATAAGAAGCCGCAGTTGTTCTATACAATACCCGTTCTGTTTGGGGTCACCCGGACCGTTGGACAGCATAAGACCGTCAAAGCACCCGCCCGAAATCTCCTCTGCTTTTACATCATACGGAAAAATCGTCACCTCACAGCCGTGCTCATTGAGCATGCGGATTATACTACGCTTTACGCCGTAATCTATTAGTGCAACCCTGTATAAGCGCCGGGATATTCCGTAAACCTTTTTTTCACTGTGGCTCGTATTCTTTATCGCATCCCTGACGGTGAAGCCGGCTATCGTATTTAAGTCCGCTTTTGTCTTGTCGGTGCATATCATTGCGTTGAGAACGCCCTTCTCCCTGATAATGCCTGTAAGCAGACGTGTGTCCACGCCGTATACGCCCACGATTCCCTTTCTTTTTAAAAAGGAATCTATATCCTCCTCACTGCGGAAGTTTGAGGGCAGGTCGCATTTTTCCCTGACGACATATCCTGCCGCACTGATGCTGTCGTCTGTACTCTCGGAATCGGAAGGCATAACACCGTAATTTCCGATTAAAGGAAAGGTCTGTATTATTATCTGACCGTAAAAGCCCGGGTCTGTCAGCGTTTCTATATATCCGGTCATACCGGTGGTAAACACCATCTCGCCGATTACATCCCTCTCGGAACCGAAAAGCCTGCCCTCGAAAACCTGACCGTCCTCAAGCACTATATAAGCCTTTTTATTGTTTTTCATAGCGACTCCGCCTCTCATCTAAAGCTGAAAAATCATTTGAGCAAAGTGACAAGTACCGCCTTCTGTGCGTGAAGCCTGTTTTCCGCCTGGTCAAATATCACGTCTGCATGGGTGTCAAACACCTCTTGTGTTATCTCCTCTCCCTTGTGTGCGGGCAGACAATGAAGCACGATTGCGTCCTTTTTAGCGGCGTTCATAACGCTGTTATCAACGCAATAGCCCTTGAATGCCTTGCGGCGTGTAGCCGCTTCGCTCTCCTGCCCCATTGAAGCCCATACATCGGTATAGATAACGTCGGCGTTCTCCGCTGCGGCATAAATATCCCCGGTGCATAGAAATTTGCCGTTTTCCGACGCCCACTTCATAATTTCCGCATCGGGGCGGTATGAGCCGGGACAAGCGACGGAAACGCTCATTCCTGCCTTGATACCGCCTGCAATGAGCGAATTTGCCATATTGTTCCCGTCACCTATATAACAGAGCTTAACGCCCTCAAGCGCTCCTTTATGCTCTCTGATGGTCATCAAATCCGCAAGCACCTGACAGGGATGAGCATAATCCGTAAGTCCGTTTATGATAGGTATTGTTCCCTTTTCAGCCATCTCCTCGACCTCGCTCTGCTCAAAGGTGCGTATCATTATTCCGTCAAGGTAGCGTGATAAAACGCGGATGGTGTCCGCAGTCTCCTCGCCTCTTCCAATCTGCAGATCGTTTGAGGACAAAAACAGCGCATGACCGCCTAACTGATACATTCCCACCTCAAAGGAAACCCTTGTACGGGTAGAAGATTTTCTGAAAATCATACCTAAGGTTTTCCCTGCAAGAACCTTGTGTTCAATACCGTTCTTCTGTTCATATTTAAGCTGGTCAGCAAGATTAAGCAATCCCGTTATTTCTTTGCATGACAGGTCTTCCAACTTCAGCAAATGCTTCATTCCTCAATTACCTCCGATAAAATATCAATACCTTTTTCCAGAATATCAAAGGGTATGTTCAGTGCCGGCAGAAGGCGGACCTTATCGTTTGCATTAAGCACTAAGAGTCCTTTTTTTAAGCAGGAATCCATTACCATCGCCGGATCTTTGACTGTCTTTATACCAATCATCAGTCCCATACCCGTAATCCCGCTTACATTTTTTAAAGCCGAAAGGCGTTCGATTATATACTTGCTTTTTTTATTTACTTGCTCAAACAGCGCATTATCCAACCTTTTTATTACGCTTAACGCGCCTGCCGCACATACGGGGTTTCCACCGAAAGTAGAGCCGTGGGTTCCGGGTGTGAGCGTTCCGGCGACTTTTTCCGCAAACATTGCCGCCCCGATGGGAAGTCCCCCGCCAAGCCCCTTTGCCGTTGTAATAATATCGGGATATATTCCGTAGTTCTCATAGCAGAACAATCTGCCGGTCCTGCCGAGTCCGGTCTGCACCTCGTCTACAATCAAAAGAATATCCTTTTTTTTGCATAAATCACTGACTGCTTTTACATACTCGCTTGTAAGCGTGTTGACGCCGCCCTCGCCCTGTATAAGCTCTATCATCAGAGCCGCACTGTCGTCGCCGAGCTTCTCTGCGGTGTCGGCAAAATCATTGGGTTTTGCGAATTCAAAGCCCTGCGTGAACGGAAAAAAGTGATTATGAAATCTGTCCTGTCCGGTGGCTGAGAGCGTTGTTATCGTTCTGCCGTGGAAGCTGTTTTTAAGCGTTACGATTTTGCTTCTGCCGCTCCCGTATTTATCGGCGGAATATTTCCTTGCCGCTTTTATCGCACTCTCATTTGCCTCCGCTCCCGAATTGCAGAAAAACATATTGGTAAAGTGCGTTCTTGAGCAGAGCATGGCGGCTAAGGACGACTGCGGCCCGCTGTAATAATAATTGCTTGTATGTGATATTTTACCGAGCTGCCCGGTTACCGCGCTTATCCATTCCGTGTCCGAAGCACCGAATACGTTAACGGCGATGCCGCTGCCAAAGTCGATGTATTCGCTTCCGCCATCGTCATACAGAAGGCTTCCCTTTCCGCTTGTTATTGCGACAGGCAATCTTTTGTAGGAGTGGGCTATATATTTATCTGTGTCGCTGATAATACTCAAAATAAAATCATTCCTTTCAGATTACAGGAACATAGTTCCGATTCCCTCATCGGTCAGCATTTCGATTATGATAGAATGCAAAACCCTGCCGTCGATAATAAATACTCTCTTTACACCTCTGCGTACAGCCTCGATACAGCACTCCACCTTAGGTATCATGCCGCCTGAAATAACACCGCTTCGAATAAGCTGAGGAACCTCGCTCACATTTATACGGCGTATCAGGGTGTTTACATCGTCCTTGTCACGCAGGATTCCGCATATATCGGTCATAGATATAAGGCTCTCCGCTTTCAGCGCCGCCGCTATTGCCGATGCTGCGGTGTCGGCGTTAATGTTATACACGTTATTTTCGGAGTCATAACCTATTGACGATATTACCGGTATATACCCCTTGTCGAGTATATCCAATATGGGCTGTTCGTTAATCTCGGTAATCTCACCTACATATCCTAGCTTTTCGTTTGCGATTTTCGCTTTTATCATATGACCGTCTATTCCGGAAAGCCCGATCGCTTTTCCGCCGGTGTTCTCAATAAGCCCGACAAGATTCTTGTTTATCCTGCCCGCAAGCACCATCTGAACGACCTGAGCCGTCTCCCTGTCTGTTACCCGAAGGCCGTCTATGAAAACCGATTCCTTATTCATTTTGGCAAGGGTTTCGGTTATCTCAGGCCCGCCTCCGTGTACGAGAACCACTTTTACGCCTATTAGCGATAGCAAAACCACATCCCCCATGACGGCTTTTTTCAGTTCTTCATTTATCATGGCGTTGCCGCCGTATTTTACGACGACGATTTTATTGTTATATTTTTGTATATACGGCAGAGCTCTTATAAGAACCTCCGCACGCTGTGAGTTTGTTGTGCTCATTTAGAAATTTCCTTTCATCTTTTGTGTGGAAGTAAATTCTTACGTTCTGTAGTCGCCGTTTATTTTGACGTAATCATAGGTGAGGTCGCAGCCCCATGCGGTCGCTTTATCGCTACCCGCATTGAGATTTATCATTATTTTTATCTCGTCGCATAAAAGGATCTCCTTTGCCCTCTGCTCTGAAAATTCTATGCCGAAACCATTATTGCATACCATAATCTCACCCTTGGAGGAACAGAACGAGACATCTATTTTTTCGGTGTCAACATTTACACCCGAATATCCGACAGCGCATAATACCCTTCCCCAGTTTGCATCTGAGCCGAACATAGCCGATTTCACAAGATTTGACGATATAACGCTTTTAGCTACTGCTCTTGCATCTTTCAGACTGCCAGCGTTGGTTACCTCGCATTCGATCAGCTTTGCAGCTCCCTCGCCGTCCTTGGCGATTGACTTGCAGAGCTTCTGAGTTACGGCGCATAACGCTTTTTTAAATTCGATATATTCCGTACCCTCGGTTTCTATTGCGGGGTTGCCCGCAAGACCGTTGGCTAAAATACACACCATATCGTTTGTGGAGGTGTCTTTGTCGATGCTTATCATGTTAAAGCTGCCGTCGGCATCCTCTTTTAACGCTTTTTGGAGCATTATCGGACTTATGGCGGTATCCGTGGTAAGAAAAACAAGCATTGTCGCCATGTTAGGATGGATCATTCCCGAACCCTTTGCGATTCCGCCTATTTTACAAACTTTTCCGCCTATCGTAAAGCTGACTGCAAGCTCCTTTTTTACCGTGTCGGTAGTCATAATCGCCTCGGCGGCGGCATCGCTGCCGGTTTCGCTCAAACCCTCTGCAAGAGCGGGGATCCCGCTCTCGAAAGGCTCTATATACAGCGGCTGTCCTATAACTCCGGTTGACGCAATTATCACATCCGACGGAAGGATTCCCAATTCTTTTGCGGTGAGGGCGCAAATACCTCCGGCAATCTCAATGCCGTTTGCATTGCAGGTATTGGCGTTTCCGCTGTTGCATATTATCGCATTTGCATACGGTATCAACAGGTTTTTCTGTGTTACTATTATCGGTGCGCCTTTTACGGAATTCTGAGTATAAATTGCAGCAGCCGCTGCTTTTTTCTCGCTGAAAATCAGAGCGAGGTCTTTTTTTTGCTTATTTTTGCGTATTCCGCAATGTACCCCGTTTGCTTTATATCCCTTTGGAGCACATACTCCTCCGTCAATAAAATTCATTTATATCCTTCTCCTTATTATATTACAAGCCCTGTTGTTTCATCGATTCCGAGCATAAGGTTCATACATTGAACAGCCGCTCCCGAAGCGCCTTTTCCGAGATTGCAGAACTGCGCCGCCATCAGGATACGCTCACCGTTTCCGCTTATCAGGATGCGCATATCGTCCCTGCCCGATAATTCACCGGCATACAGAAAACCGTTTTCCGTGCCTTTCTCGCAGTAGGGAAGAATTTTTATGAGTTTTTCATTCTTATAATAATCGCAAAAAAACGAATGCAGCTCTTTTGCGTTTTTTATACCGTTAAGGTATGAGGCATATACTGGCACGCTGACAACCATACCGCTGTAAAAATCGGCTACGATCGGGTTGAAAACCGGGGTGGCCGCCAAACCGCAGACTGCTTTCATCTCCGGTTGGTGTTTGTGGCAGGCACCGAGAGCGTACTGACCGGGCGAGGATAAATTTTCATTCCTGGTTTTATCCATATATGCCGATATCATGTTTTTTCCGCCTCCGCTGTAGCCGGTTATGGAATGGGATACGACCGGATAATCCGCGGGAAGGATTTCTGCTTTTACGACCGGATATACAACGGCGCAGAATCCGCTCGCATGACAGCCGGGTACCGAAACGCGCCGGCTTTTCATGACGGCTTCCCTGTGCGATTCGGACAGCTCGGGGAAGCCGTAGCTCCACCCGGGATTCGTTCTGTGAGCGCTTGAGGCGTCTATAATCCTTGTGCTGCTGTTCTCACAGAGCGATACAGCTTCCGCCGCGGCATCGTCCGGCAGGCATAAAAAGGTTATGTCGGAGGAATTTATCTTTTCCCGCCTTGCGTCTACATCCCTGCGTTTGTCCTCCGGCAGCGTTATGAGGCTTATGTCGTTTCTCGGCGATAATCTTTCATAAATCCGCAGGCCGGTCGTTCCGGCGGAGCCGTCAATATATACGCAAGTCAATTTTTTATCCCTCCCGATCTAATTATAGTATAATTTTACACTTAAACTGTTGTTTGTCAAGTATTTATACATATATTTTTGTAATTTGTTTAATTTTATACATTGGTTACTTTTGTAAGGTGAAATTTGTATATATTGTACACTCCTAAAAATAAAAAATCCGCGATTGCACGCTTTCCTTTTCCGAAAGTGCACAAACGCGGTGTTATTCTTTTCTTGCAGGATATCAGCCCTCAGAGGCGTCCTTTATACCCGCTGTATCGCTTTGCTTCCTTTCCTTCATCGCATCCCTGAAGCCGAGCACCTTGATCGTATATCCGGTCTCGTAAATACCTTTTTCGAAATACACCTCCGCGCCGGACTGACCTTTATTGTAGCTCATAAGCGCTGAAGGGATATGGTTTTCGTTAAGGGCGATTTTTTCCGCCATCAGGAAACAAATCGCTTCAATATTTTGTTTCGGGTCTGTCAGGTCCGTAATCCCCAATTCGGAACTGAGCTGGGGCAGCGCGACTGCGGAGATCATACCCAGCCCGTAATATTGTCCGTCGCTTGTAACGTTTACATCCCAACCGCTCTCACAGCCTATGATAGCTAAAATCAGCTCATATTCAACACCGTAAGCCTGACATTTATTGTACAGGAATCGCTGCAATTCCTCATTGAGCCTTACAGTATGCGTGATATCCTTGTATTGGAAGTCGGTATAATAATAAAACTCCTCGGAAAAATTCTGCACACTGCGGAAAACCTCATCCGTGCTTTCGTTTTCTTTAGTTGCGATGCTGTTTATGAATTCGGTTATTTCGGCATCCGTTTTTTTAATTTCATATATTATCGCTGAATCTGAAGTTTCGGTTATTTCGGAACAGCTTGTCTGGGAATATTCAATCTTTGAATCTAAAGTGTTGCTCAGTACCGGTATAACGCTTAATCCGGTCATAAAAAACGCTAATAAGATTACAATTTTCCCGGTAATCTTTTTATACAGAGTAAGTCACCTGCTCTTCTTATTTTTGCTCTTATAAATTTAATATTTAAATATTATTTACAGCAATAATCGTTATTATACAGCCAAAAAAAATCTTCAATATTAATCGAAGGTTTCAGTCATTTTAATTATATATGCGAAAAAAGAAAAATATTTCCTGTTTCATTAAAATTTTAGGAATTTTTACGTTACATTTATTAATTTTTGCCGAAAACGGCGGAATCTTATCGAAAAACCCGGTTTTCCGCTGCTTAACAAACCGTTTTTTTAATTTACCTCTTGCATTTTCTTGCGGAATGTATTATTCTATGATAAGAACATTTGTTCGGGGAGGCGTTGTTACAGAAAATGGAACGGGTGATATTGCACTCCGATATGAATAATTTTTATGCAAGCGTAGAATGTCTTTATGACCCCTCTCTGCGC
>ENA-UOOM01001099-UOOM01001099.1-fermentation-metagenome-genome-assembly--contig:-NODE-1099-length-27292-cov-6.567977_pt1 | contig 27292 bp, 31 predicted proteins | sample MGYA00245781_ERZ724031 | MGnify/ENA primary metagenome ERZ724031 (study PRJEB28704, sample SAMN03018317) | fermentation metagenome | biome: anthropogenic terrestrial biome; feature: soil; material... | reverse complement strand
AGTGGCGGGTTTATTCTCAATCTGAAAGCGAAAATCCATTGAAACTGTATCAATTACGATTAAATCAAAACCGATGGAACGCCGTGTGCGGTGAAAGTCGCACGCACGGTGTGAAGCGGGGGAAAAGCCGGAGATGACCTCAAAGGCTTACCTATCGCTATTCGCGCTCCCTGATGAGTTTGATAAGCTGCTATCCACCATGCGAAGCCGCGAGATTTCTGTGAGTATCATCATTCAGAACCTTGCCCAGCTTAAAGCATTGTTTGAGAAGCAATGGGAGTCCATCGTGGGCAACTGCGATGAGTTTCTCTATCTCGGCGGGAACGAGCAATCGACTCATGAGTATGTGTCCAAGCTGCTCGGTAAGGAAACAATCGACACCAACACCTACGGTCAATCCCGTGGGCGAAACGGGAGCTACTCTACAAACTGGCAGCTTGCAGGACGCGAGCTGATGACCCCTGATGAGGTGCGTATGCTGGATAACCGGTATGCGCTCCTTTTTATTCGCGGCGAGAGACCTGTGCGGGATGAGAAATATGACATTCTTCGACATCCCAACGTGGCTCTGACCGTGGACGGAAAAGGCAAACCGTACAAGCACGGCGAGGATACCCGCAGTATCGCCTCCATTTCCTTTGACCCGATGCTGCTTGCGGAGGCGGTCGAGTACGAGCTTGACAGCGCCGCCAACTACGAACTTCTTTCCGATGAGGAAATGGAGGAATATTTCAACCAACTTCAAATTACAGGAGGAAATGCGAAATGAGCAAGAACAAGAATACCACCACCAAGAAGCTGCCGATGGGCAAGCGCAGCAAAAGAATGCTGGCGATCTACGCCACGCTTGTGCTGTGCATGACCTGTCTTACCACCACGGCCTTCGCCGCTGGCGACCCGATTACCGTCGTCAACAACCTTTCGGATTTCATTTTCGGCTTGATCCGCGCCATCGGCATGATTTTGCTGGGCTTCGGTATCGTGCAAATCGGTTTGTCGCTGAAAAGCCACGACCCGTCCCAGCGTGCCAACGGTTTTCTCACCCTTGCCGGTGGCGTTATCATTACCTTTGCCAAGGAAATCCTTACCCTTATCGCGGGTTAATCTGACACAGCGGATAACAAACGGGTGCGCGAGGAACGCACCCGTTTGTCTGTCTGCGGAAAGGAGGGAAATTACCCATGTCAGATAACTGGATCGTGCAAAATCTCGAAAATGCCTTAAACACATGGAACGCGAAGCTGTCCGAGATATGGGCGCTCATCACGCAGTCGCCGGAGACCTTCAAAGGCGGCTCCATCTGGGGCGTCGTTGTCAATATCCACGGCGCGTTGCAGGCAATCGCCTATGCGCTGCTCGTGCTGTTTTTTGTGATTGGCGTAATCAAAACTTGCGGCTCGTTCTCGGAAGTGAAAAAGCCTGAACACGCCTTAAAACTCTTTGTCCGCTTCGCCATTGCCAAGGGTGTAATCACCTACGGAATGGAGCTGATGATGGCGCTGCTCAGTATCATACAGGGCGTTATCAGCTCCATTATGAATGCGGCGGGCTTCGGTACGCCGCAGGCTACCATACTGCCGACAGAGATCGTAACGGCAGTGGAAGAATGCGGATTTTTTGAGTCTATACCCCTATGGGCGGTCACGCTTATCGGCGGCCTCTTTATATGGGTGCTGTCGTTTTTGATGATTCTGAGCGTCTACGGGCGCTTTTTCAAAATGTTTATGTATACGGCGATTGCTCCGATACCACTTTCCAGCTTCGCCGGAGAACCAAGTCAAAACATCGGCAAGAGTTTTCTACGGAGTTATGCTGCGGTGTGTCTCGAAGGGGCGATTATCGTACTCGCCTGTATCATCTTTTCGGTATTCGCTTCAAGCCCACCCGTCGTTGACCCAAACGCAGCAGCGGCGTCGATGGTGTGGAGCTATATCGGGGAGCTGATATTCAATATGCTCATACTCGTCGGCTCAGTCAAAATGGCAGACAGGCTGGTGCGCGAGATGATGGGGCTGTAAAGGAGGGACTAATTTGGAAGTTAAAATCAACAGAGAGATTCGGGACTACACCGAGTCGATGTTCTTTGGACTGTCGCTCAGACAGTTCATTTTTTCTGCTCTGGCGCTGGTCATTGCGGTCGGGCTGTATTTCATCCTGAAGCCCTATGTCGGCACCGAGACCGTTTCGTGGATGTGCATCCTCGGCGCAGCTCCCTGTGCGGCGCTGGGGTTTATCACCTACCACGGGATGACAGCCGAACAGTTCCTTTGGGCGTGGCTGCGTTCGGAGTTTCTTGATCCAAAAGAAATTAAGTTCGAGCCGGTAAACATCTACTATGAGGCGCTCAAAGACACTATCGAAACCCATGAAAATGGAGGCCGCGGCGTGCGAAAGCGTAAACCAAAACGCGAACGCCGTCACACGCCGCCTGAGAACGCCGGTGGCGTTCTCCCAAGCAAAGCAAAGGAGGAAACAGCCCATGATTAAGACGCTCAAAACGCTTATCAAACAGGATAAGGAGAAATACTCCGTCCCGAAAAAGGTGCAGGATGTTATCCCCATAAGCTGTATCTGGAACGACGGCATCTTCAAGGTCGGTAACAAGTTTTCTAAGACCTACCGCTTTACTGACATCAACTATCTGGTTGCGTCACGCGAGGATAAGGAGAGTATGTTCTTGACCTACTCTGAATTGTTGAACAGTCTGGACAGCGGAGCTACCACAAAAATAACGATCAATAACCACAGGCTGAACAAAGCGGATTTTGAGGATTCCATCCTCATGCCCCTGCGCGGCGATGAACTGGATAAATACCGCAAGGAATACAATCAAATGCTGCTCGACAAAGCGACCGGGGCGAACGGCATCACGCAGGAGAAGTATATCACCATCTCCGTGGCGAAAAAGGACATCGAGGAAGCGCGGACATACTTTGCCCGTATCGGTGCTGACCTTATCGCCCACTTTTCCGCACTCGGCTCCAAATGCGTGGAGATGACCGCCACCGAGAAGCTCCGTGTGCTTCACGACTTCTACCGTGCCGGTGAGGAAACGGCCTTCACCTTTGACGCACGGGACATGATGAAAAAGGGTCACGATTTCCGCGACTATATCTGCCCTGATTCTATCGAGAAAAACAGCGACTATTTCAAGCTCGGCGAGAAGTACGGGCGCGTTCTGTTCCTGAAAGACTATGCCAGCTATATCAAGGACAGCATGGTTTCCGAGCTGACCGACTTCAACCGCAATATGATGATGTCGATTGATGTTATCCCCATCCCCACCGACGAGGCTGTACGCGAGGTGGAAAACAGGCTCCTGGGCGTCGAGACGAACATCACCAACTGGCAGCGCCGCCAGAACTCAAACAACAACTTCTCGGCTATTGTTCCCTATGACATGGAGCTTCAGCGCAAGGAATCGAAGGAGTTTCTCGACGATCTCACCACCCGCGACCAGCGTATGATGTTCGCGGTGATTACGATGGTTATCACCGCCGACACAAAGGAACAGCTCGACAGCGACACCGACGCCATACTCTCTACGGCGCGTAAGCATATGTGCCAGATGGCGACGCTGAAATACCAGCAGCTCGACGGTCTCAATACTGTGCTGCCCATCGGACTGCGGAAAATCAATGCTTTCCGTACTCTCACGACTGAAAGCCTTGCGGTGTTTATGCCGTTCAAGGTACAGGAGATTATGGACAAGGGCGGCATCTTCTTTGGCGAGAACGCCATATCCCACAACCTAATCATGTGCAACAAGCAGAATCTCATGAACCAGTCGGCGTTTTTGCTGGGCGTTCCCGGCTCAGGCAAGTCTTTCAGCGCGAAAGAGCTGATAACCTTCCTTATCCTGAACACCGACGATGACATTCTCATTTGCGACCCGGAGGGCGAATATGCGCCGCTTATCGAAGCGATGGGAACCGACATTGGCTCGGTGATCCGTGTCGCTGCCGGTGGCAAGGATAAGCTCAACGCCATGTATATGGTTGAAGGCTACGGCGAAAAGAACCCCATTGTCGAGAAGTCTCAGTTCATCATGTCGCTCATCGAGCAGATTGACAAAAACGGCGTCGGGCCGCAGCACAAGTCCATCATCGACCGTTGTACTGCGGCTGTCTACCGCGAAGCGGCGGAGACCGGCACGATTCCCACCCTATGCACCCTGCGCGAAAAGCTGTTGGCGCAGCCGGAAGAAAAGGCAAAGGAAATCGCTCTGTCGCTGGAGCTGTTCACCACCGGCTCTCTGGACATCTTCGGGCATCACAGCACCGTTGACTTGAATAAGCGCGTGGTAGTGTTCAACATCCACGGTCTCGGCGAGCAGCTCAAACCCACCGGGCTGTTGGTTATCACCGACACCATGCTCAACCGCGTCACCCTCAACTGGAATATGGGCAAACGAACCCATGTGTTCATTGACGAATTTCACGTCGTTTTCGAGAATGAGCAGAGCGGGATTTTCTTCACCTCGGCATGGCGTCAATTTCGCAAGCGGAACGCTTATCCAACGGCGATTACCCAGAATGTTGAGTACCTTCTGGATTCCGTGCAGGCTTCTACCATGCTCTCCAACTCGGAGTTTGTTGTCATGCTCAATCAGGCGGCAAGCGACCGCGAAAAGCTGGCAAAGCTCCTGAGCATATCCAAGGAGCAGATGAGCTATATCACCAATGCCGACGCGGGTTGCGGACTCATCAAGTACGGCTCGGCGCTTGTTCCCTTCGTCAACCGTTTCCCCCGCAATACAGAGCTGTATCAGCTCATGACCACCCGCCCCGGCGAGGGCGTATTCACAGGAGGGCAGGCTTAACGGCCTGCCCTCACTCATTTTATGGAGGTTTGAGATGAATAAGAAAAAGATTATCGGCATTGCGGCGATTGTCGTTTTTGCCATTGTATCGGTTTTCTCTGGCATGATGTTTTACTGGCAGACGCAGGATCATAAGCAGAGCGCGGAGGATTTCAATGCTCTTGCCGAGCTAATCACAGAAGAAACGCCCACACCGGAGCAGACACCCATACCCGTTGATGAGCCGGAAGCAGAGCCGGACGAGCGTGAGCTTGCCTATGCGAAATACAAGGTGCTCTATGAGCAGAACAACGATTTTGTGGGCTGGATTTCCATTGATGGCACGAATGTCAACTATCCTGTTATGCAGTCGATTGATACCCCTGATTTCTACCTGAAGCGCAACTTTGAGAAAGCGTACAGCGACTTCGGCGTTCCGTATGTGGACGAAGCCTGCGCGGTGGATCTCAGCACCAACACCGTTATCTATGGCCATCACATGAAAAACGGTACGATGTTCAGCTCTCTCGTGAAATATGTGAGCAAGAGTTATTTTGAGGAACACCCTATCATCCGCTTTGACACCTTCGGCGGGTTTGGGGAGTATCAGGTCATTGCGGCGTTTTCCTTTGACACCAACAACGAGGATTTCCGCTATAACGAGTACACCGATATGACCGAAGCGGAATTTGACGAGTTTATCTCCGAGTGCATGGAGCGCCGCGCCTATGACACAGGCTTTACCGCAGAGTACGGCGACAGGCTGCTGACGCTCTCCACCTGTGAATACACCCATCAGAACGGACGCTTTGTTGTTGTGGCGAAGCTGATAACAGATTAACGCGGCTCTCCACTTCCGGGAAAGGAGGTTGCTTTGAGCAAAATCAAAACACGGGAAACCGTAAAGGATGTAAAGGTATTGGATAAAGCCGCCGTCGCTTCGCAGCGGATGAAGGACGCCTTTGTCCGCACCAAAGACCAGGCGGAAAATCTGATGGACGATGGGCAGATTACACCGAGCGAGTATGCGGAGGACAAAATCCAGTATGCGGCTGAGGATATGGTAAATGAAGCCGGTCACACCGTTTCATCCAGCACAAAGAAAGCGGTCAACAAAGGCAAGGAAGCCTATCGGCAGCACCGCGAGATAAAGAAAGCGGAGCGTGCCGCTGAAAACCCTGCTTCCTCTGCGCGGCAGGCTTCCGCAGAGACACAAAGAGCCGCACAGACACAGAGAACCGCGCAGACGCAGAGAGCCGCACGGACGCACGCACAGCGTAATGTGAGCAATGCCAAACAGGTCAGAAATCAGACGATAAAGACCTCACGGCAGGCGGAGCGCACCATTAAGCAGACCGCTAAATCTACCGGCAGGGCTACTGCGAAAACGGCGAAAGGGACGGTCAAAACCGCGCAGAAAAGCGTGAAAACTGCGGAGAAAACCTCAAAAGCTGCGATAAAGACGGCACAGGCTACCGCCAAAGCCACGCAAAAAGCGGCGCAGGCGTCGGCAAAGGCTGCGAAGGTTGCTGCACAGGCGGCAAGGGCGGCGGCGAAAGCGGCGGTCGTGACCGCCAAAGCTGTTGCAAAGGCAGTCGTGGCGGCGGTCAAAGCGATTATCGCCGGGATTAAGGCGCTCGTGGCGGCAATCGCCGCAGGCGGCTGGGTGGCTGTTGTCGTCATTGTGGTGATATGCCTGATTGCCCTCATCGTAGGCTCCTGCTTCGGCATCTTCTTTTCCAGCGAGGATACGGGCGGTCAGCCGATGACGGAGGTGGTGCGGGAGATCAACACCGAGTATGAAAACAAGCTGGAAGATACCAAAGCTGCCTACACGCATGATGTGCTTGAAATGTCCGGCTCCCGCGCCGTCTGGAAAGAGGTGCTTTCAGTCTATGCCGTGAAAACGACCACTGACCCGGATAACCCGCAGGAGGTGGCTTCGATGGACGATGGCAAGAAGACGCTTCTGAAAGAAATCTTTTGGGCGATGAATCAAATCAGCGCCCGGACGGAAACCAAGACTGAAACGCAGATCGTCGAGAGCGACGATGGGAACGGCAATATCGTCGAGGAAGAAGTCGAGGTCACGCAGGTCTATCTTTATATTACCGTAACCCACAAATCTGCCGATGAAATGGCGGACGCCTACGGCTTCAACGCAGACCAACGGGAGCAGCTTGCCGCGCTTCTCGATGACGAGAACAATTCCATGTGGACGGCGGTACTGTACGGCATTACCGGCACCGATGAGCAAATCGTCGCTGTGGCGCTCTCACAGGTCGGGAATGTGGGCGGTCAGCCCTATTGGAGCTGGTATGGCTTCAACTCCCGCGTGGAATGGTGCGCCTGTTTTGTTTCATGGTGCGCCAATGAGTGCGGGTATATTGAGAACGGTATCATCCCTAAATACGCGGGCTGCGTATGGGGCGTACAGTGGTTCAGGGAACGCGGACAGTGGGCAGACAACAGCATAGAGCCGACGCCCGGTATGATTATCTTCTTTGATTGGGATTCGCCCAACGGCTCGTCAGGCCCGCAGGACGGGCAATCCGACCATACCGGCATTGTTGCAAGAGTTGAGGATGGGCGCGTCTGGACGGTCGAAGGCAACAGTAGAGACAGTTGCCGCGAAAAGAGCTATCCTCTCGGATATTATGAGATTCTCGGCTACGGCATACCGGCGTACTAAAAAAGAGCTGCCATTCGTTTGGCAGCCCTTACATACGGTTGTTTCACTTTTTATATGACGGAAGCGTTGTATTCAGCAGATCGGCTGGGTTGACTTCGAGTGCGTCCGCAATATTGTATAAGACCTCCAGCGAAAACGGTCTGATGATGTTTGGTGCTTCTATGGAGCTTAAATGTGAACGGCTGATTTTCGCTTTTTCAGCCAGCATTTCCTGTGACATTCCTTGCATTTTACGCAGTGATGCGATAGTAAGACCGAGTTCTATAAAACGGTCTCTGTTCTTAAATCCAACTTCTTTACTCATCGGCCTTACCTCCTGTTTTTCTTAACTATAATTATATTCTTCACACCCGCCTTCTGCTGTATACGCTGTTGAGCTATTGACTAATATATTGAGCAAAAGTATAATGAAGTATTAAAATGAGGCTGTTCAAGAGCATCCGTGTGAATTGTTGAGCGATTGGAGCGTGTGGTTGTGAGAAATAAAACCTGCTGCTTTACTGGACACAGAAAAATACCGCCTGAACAATACATAATGATTGCCAAGCGGTTGAAAACCGAGATTATTAGATTAGTTGAAGATGGGTATGTCTATTTTGCTGCCGGAGGCGCGTTAGGGTTTGATACTATGGCCGCAAAAGCGGTGCTGGAACTAAAAGAAACCACCTGCCCCCAAATCCGGCTGATTCTTGTGCTCCCATGCAAAACGCAGACGCGCGGCTGGGATATGGATGACGTTGTGGTCTATGAGGACATAAAAGCGCGATGCGACAAGTTCGTATATACTTCGGAGGAATACACACGAGGGTGTATGTTCAAACGCAACAGGCATTTGGTTGACAATAGCAGCGTTTGTATCTGCTACTTAACAGAGAGCAAAGGCGGCACGGCATACACCGTGAACTATGCAAACGAAAAAGGACTAAGTATAACAAACCTATCAAACAATGAGTGAGGCATCTTCGGTCGAAATGATGCCTCTTTGTCTACTTAACACAATGTCCAATATCGGTCAAAAAGTTATTGATGTCATACATGGCGGTTGTTATACAGTCCATTATGTGCTATAATATCCTTGCAGTTATACATTCTGCCTTGATTATGAAAGTGAGGTTATAGTCACATGGCCGTAAGCTACAAAAAGCTGTGGAAGCTCCTTATTGATAAGGACATGAAGAAGAAAGATTTAGAAGCGGCATCGGGTGTCAGTCACTACACAATCAATAAGCTGAATCGCGGAGATAATGTGACAACAGATGTTCTCGCAAAGATATGTGCGACTCTCGGTTGCGAGATTGGCGACATAATGGAGATCATCCCCGATGAGCAAAATGGTACATCTAAGAAGTGAATAGGTTTTGATACTGATAATTCAGCAAAATCACACTGAGAAAACGTAGGCGGAAGGAGTCTTGGACATGGGGAATAACAGAGTAGTGGGCGCATATCTGCTGATGCGAAATAATTGCATGACCCGTGTAGAAACAAGGGAAAGATACGGGGTGATAATGCATGGACGATCATAAAAAGCCGCTTCCGACAAGTGATTTGTGGGATCAGCTTATCAAAGCCACCTCAATAGGGCAGTTCATCGGACAAAATGAAGGCGAGATTGGCTTGCCTGCATTTTGCAAATATATCAGCGCCCTATGTAAAGAGCGGGGCGAAGTGACAGAGCACATTATAAAGAAAGCGAACATTGAACGCTCCTTCGGTCATGCCATTTTTCGCGGAGACCGAAACCCATCCCGTGATACCGTGCTGCAACTCGCTTTCGGCTTCGAGGCTGATGTGGAGCTGGCTCAATCGCTGCTTTGGCACGCAGGTCACAGTCCTCTTTATCCGCGAGTACCGCGAGATGCCGCTATCAGCTATTGTTTGATTCATCGTACAGGCTTTATCGAAGCACAGCACATACTTATGGAACTTGGCTTACCGTTGATTGGAGGCGGGATAAAATGAGCGAGATACAAAACGCAATTAGAGAACTTTCCACGATTTTGAAGGAAATCACGCTGCCTGCGGGTTTTCTTGAAAGCTACGACCAACTTGAATGTCTGTCCCACTCTCATGGAACAGAAACCTACCTTGTGCAGCACAAAGGCTCGAAAAGCCTCTGCGTGGCAAAATGCTATGACAGAAAAATCTATAAGACGGTCAATGAGAACGGCATACTGAAATCGCTGTGTCACAAGGGACTGCCCACCTTTTTGGACGAGTATCAGGACGATGCCACCGTTTGCATAGTACGGGAATACATCGAGGGAACGTCTCTTAACAAATACGCTGCGGAGTATAGCTTGTCCGAGGCGAAAATCACCCAGCTCTGCATAGAGATTTGCGATATATTGACCTATATTCACGGACAGACGCCGCCCGTCATCCACCGCGACATCAAGCCGCAAAACGTCATCGTCAAAGAGGACGGTCATATCGCGCTTATAGACTTCGACATTGCCCGTACTTTTGACGGCGAAGCTGATACAGACACACAGTTCATCGCTACGAGAACCTACGCACCGCCGGAGCAGTACGGGTTTTCGCAGACCGATTGTCGCGCCGATATTTACTCGCTCGGCGTTTTATTGTGTTTTCTGCTGACAGGAAAAACTGATGTAAAAAGCATTGAGATACCAAACAAGCGCCTTACGGCTGTTGTACGCCGGTGCGCCGCCTTTTCGCCGGAAGAACGCTTCCCCGACGCCGCCGCTGTGAAAAAGGCGCTGCTGAACGCCGATGGGCGCGGGAAAAGAAAGCTCATCCGTATATGCTGCACGGCGGCGCTTGCGCTTGCCTGCTTGTGCGTGGGCTTTGTCGTCGGACGATACACGAGCTTTTTTGTCCCTTACGATGGAGTACAGTTTTCCGAGCCTTTGATTGAACAGGCTGTGCGCGCCCATCTTGGCAAGGACGAAACCGAGCCTATCACGCAAAACGAGCTGCTTGCCGTCAACGAGATATATATATTTGGCAACGAGGTATCCACATCGGATGAGGCGTTCTCCGACGGGCTGGGCGGGCCGCTCGCAAACACGCCGAGAGGAACGCTTGCCAATCTTGATGACTTAAAGCTGTTGCCCAATCTTCAAGTGCTGCATATTAACTACCAAACCCTTACCGACATATCCGCCCTTGCGGAACTGAAATACTTAACTGAAATCAATTTGCGGCACACCTTTGTGGAGGACATATCCGCACTCGTAGGCATGTGGCATTTACGCAGCCTCAACCTGTTCGATACCCGTGTCGCCGACGTTACCGCCCTTGCCTCCTGCCCGGAGTTGAATATGCTGGACGTGGGAGGAACGCTGATTATTTCACTTGACGCTTTGCCGGAGACTTCCACTGTGGAGTCGCTCTCTTTGGCGAAGCTCCCGCTTTCCTCCATTGACGGTATAGAGCGTTTCGGGCAGTTAAAGTCCTTGTCGCTACACAATACGGGATTATCTGATTTATCGCCGCTTCAAGAAGTCACTGGACTTATCATTGTCAGCATTGACGAATCTATGCGCGGCGCGGCAGAGGCGCTGGGCGATACCTCGTTTGAAATACGGGTTGAGTAAGTTCGTATAAGAATAATCGCAAATGTGAACAGCCAGCTCACCTATTCTCTTTTGCGGTTTGTTACAATTTTGAGTGTGAAATGTTCTCTGGAAAAACGACAAGGCAAGATCGGGTGGGACGGATGGAACGCATGAACGGAAAGGGACAAATAACATGAAACATAAGCAAGGCATTTCGGCTGTATACAGAAAACTTATTTTGCCCGGTCTTATCATCGCTTGCGGTATCTTTCTTTTGATAGGCACTTCCGGCTGCGGCAATAACAACCTTGATTCAGACGAAAACAAACAGCTTCTCGAAAGCCATGCACTTTTCTCGATGGAACTGAAAAGCAACAACCTCCCTAAACATATCGAGGGTTCATGGCTTGCCGTGCAGCCTTATTACGATGAAAATAACGACATACACTGGAGCATCATCGGCAGCTCCGAAAGCAGTTTGGACGAGAACGTCCTTTCCGAGATGGATATTTTAGTCGTTATCAACTCGGCGCAATCATCGGCACAGTATAGGAGTACGGCGGGCAAGGTTTCTACGGGAACAAGCGAATACGCCTATTTGTGTTATTATGACGCGCATACCGGGGATTGCTATGGTGAAGAAATGCTCTCTGCGGGTGTTTTGCCGGATAAAACGTCGTCTACCCCGCATTACACCATATCGGACAGAAAGATACGCGAAACCATAGAAAAGCGGATCAGCTCGCACATCGACCCGGATTATGACACGGACGCCTTTGTAATAGATGAAACTGTTCTTCGAGAGATGAACGTGGAACACCAGATTATTGTTGCAATACCGCAGTATGTTACGGAAGTATCTGCTGAAGCGGGCGATGATTTCAAGCGGAAAAAGAATCTGTCGGCAATAGAATTGCCGGAGAGTATCGAAATCATCAACTTGCCGGATATGCATGAAAAGGTGATCCTTGGCATATACGAAGGCTCCTACGCGGAACAGTATGCCATAGAGAACGGCTATTTGTATTATCGCATAGGCACATTAGACGCTTACCTCCCCGAAGGCGTATATGAGTATGACAAGGTACACTATGCCGGTGGACGTTATGGCTATCTCCACATCCCACGCTCCGTTACTTACATAAGGGACGGCGTTTTCTCTACAAACACCGCCGTTTTCGTTGTTTACGAAGGCTCTTATGCGGAGCAGGCGGCAATAGAAAGCAAACACATTTACTGCTATGAAGGGCAGCAAGAACAGATATATGTTCCCGAGGGAGCAAACTTCTTTATACCGCAAGAAGTGGTCGCAGCTACATCGATTATCCATCTGCCGGGTAATGTTTATATCAAAGACCAAATGGATGGTTATCTGACAGACAACGCAGATCATCTTTCGCTGGCTGTACCAAAGGGTTCTTATGCTGAAAGCTATGCACAGGAAAAAGGGATACCCGTTATTTATGAATGAATGCCATCAGAAAGGTGCGTAAACAGCGCGGCGCAATAGGCAGACGGGAAAATGGTATCCACATCACGCAAGATGAGGCGGGACGGATTATTCAGATAAGGAACGAAAAGATGTGCGGATTGCGGCGGAGGCGCTGCTGGAGGTATCAAGATGGGTCTTCTCAAATCGGCATGGGGCAGTGATAATAGCAAAAAGGCATTGAAGGCTGTTGCTAAAGAGGCAGACCAAACAAAACTCATTGAAATAGCAAATTCCGCACCGCTCTATGAAGTGCGTGTAGCCGCAGTAAAGAGAATTGCCAACCAGTCGGCTATTGAGTATTTTGCAAAAAAGACAGATGATTTTTCCGTATGTTGCGCGGCAATAGAAAGGGTTTCAAATCAGACCATGCTTGCCGATATTGCTTCACACGGCAAAGAAGCATTGTTCCGTCAAGCGGCGGTTAATAACATGAATCTTACCGACCAGTCGGTGTTTTCTTGGGTAGCAAAAAACGACGAAGCGAATCAAGTATGCTACGATGCAATACAGCGATTGACAGACATATTTGAACTGGAGGCTGTTGCCGACAGCAGAGAAAGTGCGCGGCATTGGATAGAAAAGCGGCAGGAAGAATTGATTAGCCGCATGACTTCTCAAACTGAGCTTGCAAACATCGCAAAACTTGATGTTGATTCTATGGTGCGCTATGCAGCGATAAGGAAACTGACCGATCAATCTGTTCTCGCAGAGCTTGCCAAGACTGACGGGCGTGACAATGTGAGGAAATTAGCAACTGAAAGAATAACAGACCAATCCGTTCTTACGCAACTTGCAGAAAATGACAGCAGTTATTCCGTGCGCGCAATAGCTGTTGAGAGAATAGCTGATAGAGCCGTCCTTCAACATATCTATGATACCGATGATAGTGAATGGGTATGTGCAACGGCAAAGGAAAGATTAACGGGCGAGTGCAGAGAGCATGACCTTGTTGCGATTGAAACAGAGCGCATTACCTCAATATCCGGTCACACGGCTCAGAAATTCAAATGCAAACGCTGTGGAAAAATCGTAGAGCTTACCGGGCAAAGTGATAATTGGTAATCGTAGTGGTTTCAGGCGCGAAGGTTGGGCTAAACATCCGAAGGACGATATGGGTTTTATCGGCGGGTGGCAGCAGGACGGAGGGCTATTATGTATCTGATATGCAAATTGTTCGGGCATAAGTGGCTTCGCTGTATTTGTCTGCGCTGCCATGAAAAAAGGGACGAGAACCACCAATGGGGCGCTGATAAGGAGTCCTGCATATGCGTATTATGCGGCGCTCGGCGCGAGCATGAGTGGGATCACTGTAAATGCAAAATCTGCGGCAGACTACGCGACGAAGATCACGACTGGGACGGCTGCACCTGCCGCAAATGCGGCGCGGTGCGTGATGAGGAGCATGACTATAATAATTGCCGCTGTGTTAAATGCCGTAAAATGCTCGATAATCCGCGCCATTACTGGAAATCCCATGACAGACATGGCGTTATAACTGTACAGGGCAAGCAAACCGTGTCCTGCGCCAACTGCAATCAAGAGGTTACATTTGATGCCGGCAGCCCCTATGCCACCAAGTATTACTGTCCCCACTGCTTCACCGAGGGGGAATGGGAGTTTATACCGACTGAGGACAGGCTGTTTCTTACCTATCGCTTTACCTGTGCCAAATGCGGCTATCGCACCGGCTACGAGCATAACGACAGCTATTAAGGGCTGATTTGGCAGAAATATTCCAATGTGAACTGCCAGCTCACCTATTCCCCGTTCTAATTTGCTATCATAATAAGTGAGATACACGCTGCAAGGAGGGAGACAGAGCATGAAGAAGCAATTTGCCATTCTATTACTTGTGGTAATGATCCTTATGCTGCTTGCTTTGAGCGGGTGTACGGGCGGGGCAAAACTGGAATTGCCCACATATGCGGATTTACAGAGCATTACAGTTCAGGAAATCGAGAATGGGCAGCCCGTCAGTCGGGAAGTCTCTTTGCACAACGAATTGCAATACTACCAGTCTCATTCCCCGGATGATGTATACTTCCCTACAAAGGATTACCGACAAATCACAAAAGAAAGCCAAATGCCGACGAGCGATAGGAGCCTTGCGTACAGATTTACGGATAATACCGGTAATACACGCTTGCTTAATATATACAGCGACAAAAACTACAACTACATAGAGGAACCCGGAATCGGCGTGTGGCGCGAAAAGCGTTCCAAAGCGCAATGGGCGCAATATGACCTTTCCTATAAAACGTATGAGGATAATTCTTGGGCGCAAGCCTTCCTCGATACTGCGATAGACAAGAGTTTTTCGCTTTTGCCCGAGTATAACGGCGCGGAGAAAGCAATCTTTATAGATATATCGGAGGAAGCGGTCAGTGACTGGGTGGAGCGTTTTATCCCCGAAGCATTTGTGGCAAAAAGAGCCGAGGATGTGCGGTATGTTGTTCTATGTGACATAGCGAGCAAAACATACGAGGGCTATTGGTATGTCCCCGAAACTGGTGAGAGGCTGGACGATTCTTATGACGTTGAGTACAAGGCTACCGTTTATGACCTTGTTACAGGAGACACAACCGTGCTTGTCGAAATGACGGTCAATGGCATGACTGAGATTCCTGATTATATCGACGCTTATTTTGAAGGCATTGGATAATGCATAGGAGGACACCAAGATGGTAAAGAACAAAAAATGGATACTTATCACATGGCTGTTGACGTTGGTGTTTATCATCTGCGCGTTTCTTCCTATGCTCAAGTTCTCATTCAACAGTAGTGCGGTAAACATCTTTGGCGTCTGCGAAGAATTTGCCGCTACATATCAGAAGTACCATCGTGATTTCGCGCCGGTCGGCTATGGCGCATTTGCAGTCATGGTGCTTGCCGCTTTATCGCAGGTCTGGTACTTAATCGCCGCCGTAAAGGACGCGGTAAAGGCGAAGGGGGCTAAAAAGCTGTCCGTCGCAATGACGATTGTTTCTATCGTTGCGCTTGCTGGTTATCTTTTTCTGACATTCAGGCATTGCAGTTACACCTTAACGGTGGTTCCGTTTATCTTTGCCGCAGCCGGAATTGCTTTCATCGCGCTGTCTGGCAAGACGAAGCTGTAATACCATAACGAAGTGGCAAAACGGAGGTATTCAAGGTGGGCATATTCGACTTCCTAAATAAAAAAGCCGCGAAAAAGCCTATGGGCAAGGTGATCCGGCATATCGTCTGCCTTTGCTATGACGCGCCCTATATCAATTCACTCAAAGCGCAGATGCAGGATTTCATCATCAAGGCCGAGCAGGAGCGCGGCAGCATCATCGCTCCGACCTCGCGCATCACCTTTGACAGCTTCTATGACAACAGCGATTTGGAGAAGCCCGAAATGATACGGCAAAAGCTGGAACAAGCCTATTGTCAGGTGTATCGCCAAAACGCCATGTATGAACTGGCCGATAAGACGGTGGCGCGGGAGGTACAGCAAAAGGACGGGCATACGCTGGTCAAGTATTTCGTGCTGTATGCGGAGAACGGAGAAAGTGAACACATCGGCCCGCGCCCGCTTTCCGCTCCCGCGACGATAAAAATCATCCGTGACAGCAGCTTCGTGGCCGCAGCCGCGCCGACGATTATCTCGCTGGATGGCAAACAAGTCGCTACGATTAAGAATGGCGGCGACGCTATCATCCGCGTCACCACGACCCCCATCGTACTGGAAACAAACGCCTATGGTTCAAAGAATGTACGCTATGAACTGAATGTTCCGAGTGGAGGCTATGGCGAAGTCCATGTGAAAGCAAATGCCTTTCAGCCAAAGCTGACGGTTTGGAGATAACCAAATCTGACCCAAAGAAGGAGAAAGAGTATGAAAAAGCTATTAATCATCCTGTTAGCCATGGTAATGGTCTGCGCTCTGGCGGCCTGTTCGCAGCCGCCATCGGAGCCGGATAAAACGGTAGTTTTTGCCGACCCTTTACTGGAGGAAATGGTGCGCGCCGCCATGAATAAGCCGGAGGGCGACATCACGCTTGCCGAAGCGGAGGCGGTGACGGAGCTTCAGCTTGGCATCGACTGGCAGCCGCAGCCTGCGCCGAACACGCAGATAACGGATATTTCGGGGCTGGAGCATTTTATCAATCTGGAGGACTTGAATCTGTCTTTCCACGCGATTACAGACATATCGCCGCTTGCAGGGCTGACGAAACTCACACAGCTATCGCTGGGCGGCAATCCCGTGGCTGACATTTCGCCGCTTGCGGGCTTGACTAATCTTGAATTTCTGCCGCTGTTCAACTGTCAGGCGACGGACTATTCTCCGCTTGCAAACCTTACGAAATTGGGCGGTTTGCTGTTGGATCACTCGACGATAAGTGACGTTAGTGTACTTTCCGGCTTAACGGAACTGTGGTGGTTAGGACTTGCCAACACGCAAGTCAGCGACGTGTCGCCGCTTGCAGGGCTTACTAATTTGCGGCAGTTGCAGTTAGCAGGCTGCCCCATAACGGATTACACGCCGCTTGCCGCCATTTATCCCAACCTTGAAGAAAAGGACTTCTCCTTGGATGGATCGTCCGAACAGCCAGAGGCAGCCGAACAGCCCGTCGCTTCGGAAAACTCGCTTATGGGCTTGGGCTTTGGCTTTGACGACGCCGGGACGTGCGGCGTGTACGAGCAACGTGAGCCGCACTATGCGTCCGTCGCGATCACACGGCCGGAGTGGGGCGAACACCCTGACGGCTGGGACATTGAGCTATCAGACAGCGACGTGAACGGCTACACCCTGATAATGTGGTATTATGCGGACGAGGGTAAATGGATGATTTCGATTGAAGGCGACAATGGCGGGAAATACGACTACTACCCTGCTACGGGCAAGCACGATGTCCATGCAGAAAATGTTCCGCAGGTATTCAACGCGGTTTTCGGCACGCAGGGCGACGGCTTCCGCGATAAACCGCTTGCCCACTTTGAGCAATGGATTATGAAGCTTTTTGGAAAGAGCATAGATGAACTTTACGCGCTGCCGAAGCAGTAAAGAATAGTCCGCGCTGGTGCGAGGGGAAAGAGCATGAAAAGGTTTTTGACGATTCTTATTTTGATCGCGCTGACTGGAACGTTGGTTGCCTGTGCCACACCTGCAAAAGAGCCATCGCCTGCTGTGCATGATGACCCCATTGGCGAATATGAGGCAATGGCAGCAGAATCACGCTTTGCAGAAATTGGCTCTTTGGTGACGGATCTCGTTTCAGTCGGCGATTATATCAACGCAGGAGAGATCATCAGCGCAGAGTACAGAGCTTTGCGTTATCCTGTGGATTTCATCTCGCTCGCGTCTCTGTTTGCAGGACACGAGGATGCTGTTGCCCTTGATGCATGGACAGCCGGTTATCTTGCCTTTTCAAAGGGTCATACGAGCGAATGGGCGCAGGAGATTGAGATGTTATCCTCATATAATGCGGTCATTCGACAGTATTATGAGGATGATTGGCAAGCGTTCAAATACGTTCTGGAAAATGCGGATCGTCGGTTTACCGATATAGACGAAAAACAACTCGCGCAATGCGGCACCGCATCGGACGGGAAAATACTCATCTCGTTCCCTTATGGCAATAATGGTTCGTGGATGCTTGGTGCATCGGCCGCCCTGCCCGCAGAGCGTATCCCAAAATCGCTTGAAGAAGTTGAGTATGTGATTTTCATCGAGGAAACACATACGCCAGTAGGAACCTACACAAGCGGTGCAACGGCAGAACGCCGCGACTACACCATAAGCATGATCCATTGCCCGGACGGTGAAGTGATTTTCAAATCTCAACCCGTATTGGGCGGCGATCCTCCGCGCGCGATCAACGAAAATCAACCGGGGGGCGTAGGTGACGCGCCCGCTCCGGGCAGCGTGGCTACGGAGCTTGTCAGCGCCCTTTTGCGGCTTGATAGAACGCAGACGGACTATGGGCTGTCCGCCGCCGAGCAAGCTCTTGTCGGCGAGTATAAAATCAGTCATATACAGCATGGTGCTCAAGCTGCATCGCCGGAGGAGTTCGGCTTTCGTAGCGGTGTGACCATAGTGCTGAATGAGGACGGCACGGGCAGCCTCGGCAATTCCTCTATTAAGTGGAGCATTGAAACCGAAGGGCATTTGCAAATGACAGATGAAAGCGGTCATGGCTACGGATTGAGATATGATGACGAGTATATCTATCAAACCATCGTCAAGGACGGGGAGAGCTATACCGTGGTGTTTCCGCGTTGAGGAATGGATAGAGAACTGGAGGTGGAATATGAAGAAGGCATTGGCAGTATTCGCAACGGCGTTGCTGTGCATAGCAGTGTTTGCGGCCTGCTCGCCGCCAGTGTCCGAGCTGGAGGGTACGCAATCGCCCACAACACAACAGCCGACGTGGACAGTTGAATTTACCGACCCAACGCTGGAAGCAATGGTGCGCGCCGCGATGTGCAAGCCGGACGGCGACATTACGCTTGCCGATGCCGAGGATGTGACTGTGCTGAGCCTTTCTTATGAATGGCAACGGCTTCTTCCCGACGCTGTGCCGATACGAGAGATCAACGGGCTGGAATACTTCAAAAACCTCGAAAGCCTTGACCTCTCTTTCCATGAGATAACCGACGTTGCGCCGCTTGCTGGATTGTCAAAGCTATCGGTACTGTCGCTGCGCGGTAATCCCGTTGCAGACATTACGCCGCTTGCGGGGCTGACGAATCTGACCGTGCTTGCGCTCGACCGCTGCGAGGTAGATGATTTCGCGCCGCTGGCTGCTTTGACGGGCATAAGACACCTGTACCTTGCCGAATGTCCATCCTCGGACTATGCGCCGCTTGAGGGCATTTATGCAAACCTTGAAGGCAGGGACTTTGAAATTCTGCCCCCGCCGACCTCGCTCGTTGAGCTTGGCTTCACCTTCAACGACGGCGAGAAGTTAGCGCTGTACGGAACGGAGGAATACGACATACGCCTCAACCACGGCGAATGGGGCGACCCGCCGCAGCCGGACTGGCGTGACTGTATTCGCGTGGTCACGGGATCGGAGAGCGGCTATAAGAATGCCATCGGTTTCTATCCCGTGCATAACGCCTATGTGGTATGGATGTTTGATCCAAACACGCAGGGGTTTTACACCTATATCTATGATGTTGCGGAAAACAGCTTCGGTTGTGAACGCGCCGACATGGAGCCGATCGTGCGTGAGGCGTTCGGCGACGCGGACGGCGAGGACGTATTGCTCACCCCTGTCGCCTTCTTTGACAATACGATAGAGGCGGCGCTGGGTATGAGCATTGAGGAGCTTTACGCATTACCGTTTGAGCCGCTGACGCTCGACAGCATAGGCTTTACCGTGGATGAGAGCATTGTCTCTTATCTCTACGAGCAGCACGAGCCATATTACTTCACCGTTCAAATTCACGACCCCGAATGGGTGAGCTGGGAGGGCGGCGGAGACGTGCGGTTCTTCCTGCCATTGAGTGATGAATACCGCGTCATCGTCACATATCATATTGACGAGCAGCGGTTTTCTGTGGGAGCAGACGACAACGACGGCGGCGGTGCGGCATACGACTACTTTATCGGCTCTGACGAGCATACCGACATTTGGTGCAGTGATGAAAGCATGACGGTGGAGGAATACTTCCGGAGAGCCATAAACGACCCGGCGGTCACGCATCCCTCGGATATATATCAATTTTCGATAAAGCAGATGGTAAGAACCGTGGAGGATACATTCGGCATGAGCATAGACGAGCTTTATGCGCTGTCGATAGAGTAACAACGCAACAGAAGGAGATACGCTATGGATAAAACTGAAAAGGCTCATGTTTGCGAAGATAATCTCGGCGCAAACTGTCGGTGTAAAATATGTGGCAGAATATGCCACGATTATGTGGACGACGATGACGGTACGTTTGCGGCTTCAGGGAAAATAGCTACCGCCCATTGCTCTCGCTGCGGGAATGAGGAACGCTATTACTCTGATACTGGAACAATAGTAGAATAGGAGCGTTGCTGTACGGGCAACTATGAGCCTTATCTATCTTCCGCAGAGCTGATGGAGCGGGTATATACGCGACGCTTTCGGCCTGAGTATAAAGTGAGGTGAGAGTATGCCCAGGGAGGCAAAAAACCGTGTTCTCTATATTCTGAAATACCTATGGGAACACACGGACGAAAACCATACTGCTGCTATAAATGACATCAGCGGTTATCTGAACAGTATCGGCATTACAGCCGGACGAAAGACAATAGCCGATGATATTGAGCAGCTCCAAGAGTGCGGCTATGATGTGGTGTGCAACAAGAGCCGCCAAAATCAGTATTTCATCGGCTCGCGCGAATTGGAGCTGCCGGAGCTGAAAATGCTCGTTGATGCGGTTCAGGCTGCAAAGTTTATCTCGCCCAAGAAAAGCAAGGCGCTTATCAATAAGCTCTCCACGCTGGCAAGCCCTTATCAAGCCGGAGAGCTGAACCGACAGCTTTACATAGACGGTCGCGTTAAGACGACCAATGAGAATGTCTATTATATCGTCGATCTTCTCTATACCGCTATCAACGAGAAAAAGCAGGTCACATTCAAGTATTACGAGTATACACTTGAAAAGACAAAGGTGTTCAAGCATAACGGACAGGTATATGTGTTTTCGCCCTATGACCTTGTTTGGAGCAACGACAGCTATTATGTGTTCGGCTTCTCAGAGAGCCACGGCAAGGTGGTTAAATTCCGTGTTGACCGTATGTACAAGCCTACGCTCGTCGAAACGGCTGCTGCGGCAAAACCCAAAGAGTATAACATAGAGGATTTCTGCAAACAGGTTTTTATGATGTACGATGCCGAAACCTTTACGGTAGAACTGCTTTGCGAAAGCAGTCTGATGAAAGCTATTGTTGACCGTTTCGGCGATAAGGTGGATACCAAAGCGATGGACTGCGCCCATTTCAAGGCGACGGTTGAGGTCTCGGCAAGCCCCACATTCTATGCGTGGGTTTTTACCTATGCGGGTAAAATCAAGATTCTTTCCCCGAAAAGTGTTGTTGAGGCTTACAAAGAACATTTGACGGAAGCGGCGCAAAACGCTTGATATATTAGCATTATCCAATACCCAACTATTCGAGGTGGGCGCTAAAACGCCCACCTTATTACGAAGTTGCCGAAACCCGTTGAATATGAACACACATTCGCTTATAATATACCTACGGTGTTCAGTATGAATTGAACGGCTGTGGGAAGGTGGTTTATGATGAGCAAAAAAGAAACCTTTGGTTTGTTCATTAAAGAAAGACGGCTCTTGCGGCAAATCTCCTTGCGGAAGTTCGCCGAGCAGCTTGATATATCCCCGGTGTACCTCTGCAATATGGAGAAGAATAGAAATCCTGCGCCGAATGACGATATTCTTACTCGCATGGCAGGGTTGCTGTTGTTGACAGAAACGGAGACTGAGCTGCTGTACGATCTGGCAGCTAAATCCAAAAGCACGCCGACTGTCTCCAAGGACTTGCCGGAGTATATCATGGACAGGGATATTGTCCGAATTGCCTTGCGTACTGCAAAGGATGTTGACGCCACCGATGAGGAGTGGCAGGAGTTTATATCCAATCTGGAGGCGCGCCGCCGAAAGGTGCAGGAGGAAATTGAATGAGTGAGTTGAGATATATGCGCCCGCAACTGCTTGAAGCAATCGCCCGGAATACGCTGAAGAAGTATGATTACACGCTGATTCTGGGCAATGAAGCTGTGAGCGTACCCATAGAGGATATTATTGAGTCGCTCGGACTGTCGCTTGAATATCAGTTTATACGCAAAAACGGGCGCATCCTGGGCGAGACGGTGTTTGTGGATGACTACATTCCCCTCTATAACGCCACAACAAAAAAGTACGAACTGGTCTTTATGGAGCGCGGCACGATTATTATCGACGCCAGCTTGCTTCGTAATCGTAAGGACGGGCGGCTGCGCTTTACCTGCGCCCATGAGCTGGCGCATTGGCTGATCCATCAAGAGCTGTATTGCGGCTCCGGCGATACCGCCGCCATGCACAAGAGCATTTCAAAAAGCTCGGACGCGGATAAGCATATCGAACGGCAAGCAGATATGCTCGCAAGTGCGCTCCTTCTTCCGATTTGTCAGGTCAAAAGAGCGTTCTATCGCGTCACCGGCTATGACCGCATCGAGCGGCTTGCCGCACAGTTTGGGGTCTCCAATCAGGCAATGGAAATCCGCCTGAAGGAGCATAACCTAATATAAAAGCCGACCCAGCGGCTTTTTTTACCCATAGTGTTCAGTATTTATTGAACACTTGAATTGAGGTGAGATAACGGAATGATTAAGATAAGTAAAATCGAGGATGAGGATAACGCCGAATTTGATTTTGTGAAGTGTCCGAGTTGCGGGAAAGGCAGGCTGTGTGATAAATCCAAGGGCGCACGGGTTCACATCATCCAAATCCACGGCAACGGACTGGATCATGTCATCATCAAATGCCCGAAATGCGGTTCACGCTATCTCATCTCGGCAGACGACCAATGAGGCGCACTCAAATCTAAATATCAAAACTATGTCTCGTACATAGCACCAGCCGCCGGACACGGCGCGAATGCAGCGGATTTCCGCTAAAAGGCAGGCCATATTGAGGCTGCGGCATTCGGCTAAAGCAAGCCGGAAAAGAGCCTGTACCCACCGTTTGCGGTGAGAACGAGGACTTTCGAGTTAGGAGCATGACAGACAGCTTTCAAGCTGTTTCGCCATGCTCTCTTTTTTGTTGCATGAAGCCCTGACCGCTTTGAAAGCGGAAAGGGCTTTTTATGTTATACGGACGCTGGCAATGCCAGACAGCCAAATACCCGTGACCTCCGATTTTTGGTTTCCACATCAAAAATCAGTTTTTCGGAGGTTACACAAATGGCAGGCAATTTCAAAGAATCAAATTACGGCAAGAACCGTTACAGCACGGATATTGTCTATTCCAGCGCCACCGGCGATTATGGGCTGACAAAGGAAGATTTCCTTGCCAGCAACCCGGATTTAACGGAAGCGGACTACGAGTATTGGAAAAGCTGGTCTGATTCCGATTACCGCAAAAGCGACCGAAAGGATACGGTTGAATCCAAACGCACACGAGCAATCGAGCAGTTTGTAGATACGGAGCTTTTATCCGTGGAATCAAGCGAGGAAACGGTGCTTGAAAGCATGGAGCCTACCGTCAATCCCTATACCTATGAAAATGCTCTGAGGATTTATAAGGCAGCACATCTTACTGAAAAGCAGGCAAGCAGATATGAAAAGCACTACATCGACGGAATGTCAGTACGGGCTATTGCCGAAGAAGAAGGCGTGTATCACAAGGCTGTACTGGATTCGATTAATCAGGCAAAAAAAAAGATAAAAAAACTTTTGAGTGATTCGTAATAAAGCACTATCCAAAACGCCCCTTTTCGGACGATAGGTGAAGGGCAATGAAAAGCCGCGCAAGCGACAAGACTTCTCTCCCTTCAAACACAACTGAATAAACCACGCATTTTGAACATTCCTGCCGCTTCGAGCCGGACAAGGCGCTGCGCCAAGACCTCCCGCAAGGGAGCGAGCGAGAAACAGCAAGCCTGAAAACAGCGGGTAGCTCCCGTTGAGGCGATGACGGGCGGCAGGGTCAAAGATACTCATGTCCAGCCACAGGTCGAGCGTTGAAGCGGCATTTGCCGTGAGCCGTCGCAACCAATGGGGGCATCCGGGTGAGAACCACGCCGGGGGTAGAAGTCCCGTGGAGCTGATTCGCCGTCAGCCGCAAAATGCGTCCCTTCAGCGTTGAGGGGTGTCGAGGACAAGTATCAACGCTTTTATGATAGGAGCATCGCAGAAGAAGTACAGGAAGTCTTTGTACTTCCCCATAGCTCAACTTCTGCGATGTCCCTACATACCGAAAATGAAGGGAGTTTACACAATGATAAACAAAACAAAAGGCGCATGGATTCTTGCGCGTACAACAGGAGATTCAGGTTATAGTCTGGCGGAGCGTCAGATTTCAGCATTAACGAGCGAGCTGCATAGCGAGGGCTATTATCTCGCCGGAAGAAGCACACTGCACTTTTCGATAAAAACGGAACACGGGAAAAATGAGATCGCCCGTATGCTCAAAGCCGCCGAAAGCGGAAAAATCTCAGCCGTGTTTGTGTTCAGCATCAAGCACATCTCGCAAAACCTCGATCTTGCCTTTGAGCTGGTAGACAGGCTTAACGAGCTTGGCGTCATCGTCTATGACAACGAGGGCTATCAGTATTCCTATGACTGGTACTGCAAGCAGATCGGTAAACGATTCAAGGGAGGCAAGCAGTAATGCATGAGAACTGCAAACGTGGCAACATTTTCTACGCAGACCTCTCCCCGGTAATCGGCTCCGAGCAGGGAGGCGTTCGGCCTGTCCTTGTCGTGCAGAATGATACGGGCAACCGATTCAGCCCTACGGTCATTGTAGCGGCTATTACGAGCCGACCTAAAAAGGGAGACCTTCCTACCCATGTCTCACTCTCTCGCGCCTATGGGCTTTCTGAGGACTCTATGGTGATGCTGGAACAGATACGCACGATTGACAAACGGCGGCTAAAAAACTTCATTGGGTGTGTTGACGATGAGGTTATGGATTATATAGACGAAGCATTGGGTATCAGCGTTGGTCTGGAGGAAGAACGGCATCCCGATGAGATGGAGCTTTGCCTCTTTCAAACCTGCGCCAATCAGTTCTATAATTCGCCGGATCACATTATAAAGCGTACCGACCCCTTTCAGCAGGTCAAGGATGATTGTACCTACTGCCAAGTCCGGCGAGGCTACGATTACCGCATCTGGAATAAGAAACGGAAAGGCGGTGCCTAATACAATGGAAGAACGCTCGAATTTGTATAAAACCATGTTCTCTGATTACCCCGATGTCGTCACAGTAAAACAAATGTGTAAGATGATTGGCGGTATCGGTGAAAAGACGGCTTACCGTCTGATCCGTTCAGGAGCAGTAAAGCATATCGTAATCGGGCATAGCATTCGTATACCGAAAGTTTTCTTAATCGACTATCTTATGGGCGCAGAGTAATCTGCGTCCATAATTTCTATTTGCACATTTGTGCCACAACAGACCGCGTGCTAAACTTATCGTGTCAATGGCAGATGAATTTGGCCGCTACATATCAAAAGGAGGATTTAATAATGGTAGCAGGACATCTGCGAGAAAGAAGAGGATACTTTCATATCGTTCTCAGCTATGTAGATGAGAACGGCAAGAGGCAAACGCCGTCAAGAAGCACAGGGCTGACGGTCAAGGGTAACAAGAAACGAGCCGAGGCGATGCTCGTTGACGCGAGAAAGGCAAAAGAGGCGGAACTGGAGGAACGAGCCATACAACAGAGCGAACCCCATCCTTCCGCACCGTCTGATATTCTGTTCACTCAGTTTTTGTTGGATTGGCTGGACATGATGCGAAGCAACATTGAAGTGACCACCTACGCCGCTTATGCGATGGGAATCAAAAACAAAATTGTTCCGTATTTCAAAGAGCATCGTCCGGGCTTGCGGCTGTGTCATGTTACACCAAAAGACATCCAGGACTATTACACATTTGAAATGAAGGAAAACGGCGTATCAGCAAACACAGTCATTCATCGTCACGCCAACATCCGTAAGGCGATGCAATATGCGTTCAAGACCGGTTTGATTGACACAAACCCAGCAGACCGTATTGAGAGACCGAAGAAAGAAAAATTCGTTGGGAGCTTTTACAACGAAAAGGAACTTGAAAACCTATTTGAAATCGTGAAGGGCGATCCCATTGAGCTTGGCGTGATACTTGCCGCTTTCTATGGACTGCGCCGAAGCGAGGCTGTGGGGTTGAAGTGGGATGCCATAGACTTCGAGAAAAAGACCATCACAATCAAACATACTGTCACGCAGGTCTGTCTTGAAGGAAAAAGCACCGTTATTGAGAAAGACCGCACGAAAACAAAGTCCAGCTATCGAACCCTGCCTTTGGTTGAACCCTTTGAGCAGCTTCTGTTGCGGTTGAAAGCGGAACAAACACTCAATTGGAAACTGTGTGGGAAAGCGTACTGCAAAAAGGATTCGGCTTATATCTATGTCAATGGCCTTGGAGAGCTTGTAAAGCCGGGCTATATCACACAGCACTTCCCGCTGGTTTTAGAGAAAAACGGTCTGCGGAAGATTCGTTTCCATGATCTCCGCCATAGCTGTGCAAGCCTTTTGTATGCGAATGGAGTCAGCTTGAAGGAAATTCAGGAGTGGTTGGGTCATAGCGATATTTCCACAACCTCAAACATCTACACGCATTTGGATTTCAGTTCAAAGGTGGCTACCGCTTCGGCAATCATCGGCGTTTATCCGGTCGAAAAAGAAAAATGTCCCTCCGAAAACACCCCAAAAACAGGAGGGACATCGAGAAAAGCACCATGTTCTTTGACAAATGAGAGGTCGGCATGAGGGCAAGGGAAAAGCCCGCAAACGCTGATATATCAAGCATTTGCGAGCTTGTTAGATTCTGGTGCCGGAAGCGGGGGTCGAACCCGCACGGTATCGCTACCACTGGATTTTGAGTCCAGCACGTCTGCCAATTCCATCATTCCGGCATTTCTATTTTCAAGTCCGAATCCCGATGTCCTCTCCGAGAAATCGGAGGGACATCGTGGAGGGACATTAAAAATCTCTTACATATTCGATTGTCAAAAGCCCCGTAAAATCAAGGCTTCTCGTCATGCCGACATGAAATGGCGAAGCAGATTTTGAGTC
>ENA-UOOM01001097-UOOM01001097.1-fermentation-metagenome-genome-assembly--contig:-NODE-1097-length-27314-cov-9.388642_pt1 | contig 27314 bp, 25 predicted proteins | sample MGYA00245781_ERZ724031 | MGnify/ENA primary metagenome ERZ724031 (study PRJEB28704, sample SAMN03018317) | fermentation metagenome | biome: anthropogenic terrestrial biome; feature: soil; material... | reverse complement strand
GGAGATACGCCGTCGTAGAAAGTACAAATACATGGGACAACAAGTACACAAATACATGGGACAACAAGTACACAAATACAAGAATCTGCTTAATCGTAATTTCAAATCAGATAAGCCAAACGTAAAATGGGTTACGGATATTTCCTACATACATACTAACCAAGGCGTCCTCTATCTTTCTATAATCCGTGATCTTTACGAAAACAGTATAGTCACCTACAAGACCGGCACTGAACAAACGATGAACCTCGTTTTAAATACCATTAAGGCTGCGTTACAAAAGGAAACGGTCGCCATGGAGTTGCAACTCCATAACGACCAAGGTTTTCAATACACTTCTCAAAGGTATTTTGACCTAATTAAAGAATATGACATTACACCGTTGATGTCAAGGCGTGGAAATTGTTACGATAATGCTATGGCTGAAAATTTTTTCTCCATTCTCAAAACCGAGTGCATTTACAGGTATAAGCTCAAGACTTTCGATGAAGCCAGACATCTCATTGACGAGTATATAGATTTCTACAACAATGAACGCATCCAATTAAAAACGAGCCTGACACCGCTCGAAAAACGGCATCAGGCTGCGTAATTTGATGATATTCTACGACAGACCCTTTTATTTAGTGTCCGTTGCCTCTGGGGCAGTTCAAAATTCTTGAATTTCATGCTCTTTTTTTTATTTCCTTAAGCCAACGCTCTTTTTTCCTTGGCATCATAAATTTTCTTTATAATAAATATGGTGAAAACCATGGACACAAGGGCAATGGGCAGATTAATCATCCAATTTTGTATGATTGCCGCCAAAATATAGTTCACTGCGGAAACTGCCGCCACGGTAATGGCATAAGGCAACTGGGTAGAAACGTGAACTATATGATCGCATTGAGCCCCAGTGGAGGCCATAATGGTGGTATCAGAAATGGGTGAGCAGTGATCCCCGCATACAGCACCGGCCAAGGTTGCGGCAACGGTAATAATCAAAATTTCGCTGGAAGGATCCAAAATAGGCACTACAATGGGTAGCAAAATACCGAAAGTCCCCCATGAGGTTCCTGTTGCAAAGGCAAGAAAAACTGCAATGAGGAACACAATCACAGGCAGTAAAACCTGAAGAATTCCAAGATTGCTTGCCAAAATCCCTGCAACAAATTGGTCTGCCCCCAGCAAACCGGTAATGCCGCTCAATGTCCAGGCAAAGGTCAGAATCAAAATTGCCGGCACCATGGCCTTAAAGCCATCGGGCAGGCAAGACATAAAGTCATGAAATGTGAGAACACCACGGGGAATATATAGCAAAAAGGTAATCAGCAAGGCACCTGCGGAACCGATCAACAGGCCGACAGAAGCATCACAGGCGGCAAATGCATTGACGAAGGTTTCTCCTTCAAAAAATCCGCCGGTATAAATCATCCCCACAACACAGGAAATAATCAAAACAAGAACAGGCAGAACCAAGTCAATGACCTTCCCCTTTCCTGTTACCTCTGCAGCAGCGATGTCCGCATAGGGTCTGGATTCAGATGTATAAATATCATTTTTCTCCTGAGCATTTTTTTCATGCAGACGCATAGGGCCAAAATCCAAATTAGAAACTGTTAGAATAATCATTGTCGCAATGGTCAGCAGTGCATAAAAATTATAAGGAATTGCACGGATAAACAAGTCCAATCCGTTTACTCCCTCCACAACACCGGCCACTGCCGCCGCCCAGGAGGAGATGGGTGCAATGATACATACCGGCGCCGCCGTTGCATCAATAATATAAGCCAGCTTTGCCCGAGAAACCTTATGGGTATCCGTTACGGGACGCATAACGCTGCCCACCGTTAAGCAGTTAAAATAATCATCAACAAAAATCAAAACCCCCAGCATAAATGTGGAGAGCAGGGCACCTTTTCTTGTTTTGATTCTCCCTCTTGCCCACACACCATAAGCGGCAGAGCCGCCGGCCTTATTCATCAAGGATACCAGAATACCCAGAATGACCAAAAAGATGATAATGCCTACATTCCAGCTATCGGAAAGCTTGGTCAGCAAGCCGCCGTCTGTAGTATTTGTCAATATTGTCAAATACGCCTGCTTTATATTAAAGTTACTGTAAAACAGCGCCCCTACCACAATACCCACGAATAAAGAGGAATAAACCTCCTTCGTGATCAACGCCAAAATAATGGCCACCAAAGGTGGTACCAAGGACCAAAATGTTGCATACATATTGCTTACTTCCGCCACTTCCCCTTCACCGGCAAAAACAGTAAACGACATTGCCAGTATCAACAAAACAAAAATGACCCCTTTGTTGATTCCAGGGTGCTTTCTTGTGTTATACATACCCCTTCCCCTTTCCGGAATTCATAAAATAATCAGCGCTACGCCGTGGAATTGTCAAAAAATAAAGCCATGCTGCGCATGGCTTCAAAAAATCCCAACTTTGGAATATTCCGAGTCTCCGATAGCGCTCCACATCAGTGACAGTACATTACATCTTTTGCAATGCACCAGCCAGACCTTCCAAGGCAGAAACAGCCTGACTTCGGCAATGATCCCTTTCCTCTTCCGCCGCCTTTACGTTATTGAAGAGATACTCATGAGCATTGCGCCTCTATCTTATATAAAATTTTTACCGGGAAACCCAGCCTTCTTTCATAAATACCATACCCCCCGGGGAAAGTCAAGCTTTTTCGACAAAAAACAGCCTTCTGTATCAAATTGGAAACGATCCCCCTTTCTTTCCCGCTATTCCCTAACACAGAAAAAAATGGTATAGTATGGTATAGAAATGCTGGAAAAAGAAAAACTGAAAGTAACAAAGGAGGTAATTTCTTATGGCAACACCACATATTTCCGCCGAAAAAGGGGCGTTTGCAAAAACCGTATTGATGCCCGGGGATCCCTTACGGGCAACATTTATTGCCGAAACATTTTTGCAGGAGGCTGTTTTAGTCAATAATGTCAGAGGAATTCAAGGATATACAGGCACATATAAAGGAACAAGGGTGTCCGTTATGGCCAGCGGCATGGGGATGCCCTCCATGGGGATTTACAGCTACGAGCTGTTTTCCTTCTATGATGTGGAGAATATCATTCGCATCGGCTCCGCAGGGGCCTTCAATGAGAAGCTACAGCTGCGGGATATTGTAGCGGGCATGGGCGCCAGCACAAACTCAAATTACGGAGCGCAGTATGAAATTCCCGGAACCCTCTGCAATTTAGCGGATTTTGAGCTGTTGACAGCCGCTGTGGCTTCCGCCAAGGACTTGGGGCAGGATTTAAAGGTGGGTAATATCCTCTCCTCCGATACGTTTTATGATGCCCGTCCCAATGTGATGGAAAATTGGACAAAAATGGGCATTTTGTGTGTAGAAATGGAAGCCGCCGCTTTATATATGAACGCCGCGAGATTAGGCAAGCGTGCATTGGCCCTGCTGACCATTTCGGACAAACCCCTCACAGGGGAAGAAACCACTGCGGAAGAACGGCAGACAACCTTCACCCAAATGATGGAGATTGCCTTGGAAACCACCTTGAAAATGGAGAAGAACTAATATACCTGCAAAAAACCGCGGGGATTACCTTGGCTTTTCAAAGGGAACCGACAATGCGGGCACCCTTTGACCCTAACAAAATAGGAGGATTTTTATATGGAATTACCCATCGTCACCCTGAAAAAGGGAGCGGGCCGTATGCTGAAGGCAGGCGGGCTTTGGATTTATGATAACGAAATTGCCCAAGCACAGGATGCCATAGTAAATGGCGAACTGGTTTCCGTTTTAGACTTTGACGGCTATCCCTTGGGGACAGGCTTTTACAACAATCACTCAAAAATTACCGTCCGTATGATAACCCGGGATAAAAACGCCGTAATTGATGAGAATTTTCTTCGCAAGCGGGTTACGGCGGCTTGGGAGTATCGTAAAAAAACTGTAGATACCTCCTCCTGCCGCCTTATTTTTGGCGAGGCGGATTTTCTCCCCGGTTTGATTGTGGATAAATTCTCCGATATTTTGGTGGTACAGTCTCTGGCTTTGGGTATTGATAAAATGAAAGAAGAGATTCTCCGCCTCTTGATGGAAATTTTGAAAAAAGACGGAATTTCCATTCGTGGTGTTTACGAAAGAAGTGATGCCAAGGTACGCCAGCAAGAAGGTATGCCCCAGATCAAGGGCTTCTTAAGCCAACCCTTTGATACAAAGGTGGAAATTATAGAAAACGGTGTAACCTATATTGTTGATGTGAAGGATGGACAAAAAACGGGCTTTTTCCTCGATCAAAAATATAATCGTGCCGCAATTCACAAGCTTTGCGGCGGTGCCGACGTTTTGGATTGCTTCACCCACACCGGCTCCTTTGCATTAAACGCAGGCATTGCTGGGGCAAAAAGCGTATTGGGTGTTGATGCCTCTCAGCTTGCCGTAGACCAAGCCACGGAAAATGCCAAGCGCAACGGCCTTGAAAATACCGTCCATTTTCAGTGCGAGGATGTGTTTGCCCTTTTGCCCCGTTTGGAGCAGGAAGGACGGAAGTTTGATGTCATCATATTAGACCCCCCTGCCTTTACAAAATCCCGCAGTTCCATTAAAAATGCCGTAAAGGGCTATCGTGAAATCAATTTACGGGCAATGAAGCTGCTCAAGGACGGGGGATTTTTAGCCACCTGTTCCTGCTCTCACTTTATGAGCTATGAATTATTCACACAAACCCTGGGGCAAGCGGCAAAAAATGTGCATAAGCGCCTGCGCCAAGTGGAATATCGCACCCAAGGGCCGGATCACCCCATTCTTTGGGCCGCCGAGGAATCCTATTATTTGAAGTTTTATATTTTTCAGGTTTGCCAAAACCCTTGATTTTTAAATAAAAAGACAAACAACGGCTACGTTCAAGAAGCCGTTGTTTGTCTTTTTGAGGGGAGAGGTATCTATGTTAATTTATATGAAAAAGCCTTTCGGCTTGTCAGCAACTTTATGTATATAAGATACCAAATAAATTTGAAGAAATCATGGACAAAAACCGTCATTTCCCTTAAGAAATCCTATACAGATTCTTAATGGATAACTCTTTGAAATTTTCAGAAAACAATATTTCCAATATTCACCAATAAACCCTGTATTTGCGGAGCTTTTCTGACAGAGTCTATGCAAAAATATGCAAGCTTCCGGTGCAGCAAAAATATTTATTCTAACTTATTTGCAAAAACAAATTTTTCTACAAGAAAACAGCCTATCCCTAAGGCATTAGAGACAGGCTGTTTTTTATTTTGTTTCCTCTTGACGCAAAAGGGAAATTCCCTTTTCCAAGCGGGAAATAGACTCTTCCTTGCCTAAAATATCCGCCAATTCGATGGCACCGCCGGGGGAAACCGGCTCGCCGGATAAGGCTGTTCTCACCGGCCAAAGCAGCTGACCGTTTTTAATGCCCATCTCCCCCACCAAGGCAATCAAGTTATCATGAATGGAGGTTTCATTCCAATCCGCAAGTCCCTTTAAAACAGGAATTGCCGCCTCTAGGCTTGTTAGGGCAATGGCATCGTTGGTTTTCATTTTTTTATGGGTGTATAATTTCGTTCCATACACAGGCAGCTCCTTGAAAAAGGCAACCAAGGCCGGAATATCATTTAAGGTTTCCAATCGTTTTTGCAAAAGCGCGGCAATTTTTCTGCAATCCAAGGAGGTCTCTCCTAAGGCCTCTTTCAGCTTCGGCTGAGAAAGGGCATAGAATTTTTCAAAGTCCATGGCCTTCAAATATTCGCCGTTCATCCATGTTAATTTTTTGATGTCAAAAATCGCAGGGGATTTGCTTAAGCCGGCAATATCAAACCGTTCCTCCAGCTCCTTTAAGCTGAAAATTTCTGTGTTATCGGAGGGACTCCAACCAAGGAGGGCAATATAATTCACAATGGCCTCTACCAAATAACCCTCCTTCACCAAATCCTCAAAGGATTTATCCCCATGGCGTTTGGAAAGCTTATGGTGGGCATCCCGCATTACCGCAGGCAGATGCACATACACCGGCGCCTCCCAGCCAAAGGCCTGATACAGCAAATTATACTTGGGTGTGGAGGATAAATATTCGCTCCCTCTGACCACATGGGTAATTTTCATCAAATGGTCGTCCACTACGTTGGCAAAATTATACGTGGGGAAGCCATCGGCCTTCATCAAAATTTGGTCATCCAATTCTTTATTTTCCACGGTGATTTCACCATAAACCATATCCTGAAAAACAGTGGTGCCTTCATCGGGCATTTTTTGACGGATCACAAAGGGCTCTCCCGCCGCAAGCTTTGCCTGCACCTCTTCCTGGGGCAGGTGATAGCAGTGGCGGTCATACTTGGCAAAAGCCTCTCCCTTGGTGGCCTTCAATGCCTCAAGGCGCTCTTTGGTACAAAAGCAATAGTATGCCTCTCCCTTTTCTACCAATTCCTTGGCATAGTCCATGTACATTCCCATTCTTTCGCTCTGCACATAGGGGCCGAAGGCACCCCCCACATCGGGGCCTTCATCATGGTGCAGTCCCGTCATTTTTAAGGTGTTATAAATAATATCCGCAGCACCCTCCACATAACGCTCCTGATCTGTATCTTCAATCCGCAGAATAAACTTTCCGCCTTGGGATTTTGCAATTAAATATTCATATAACGCCGTGCGTAAATTCCCGATATGCATATATCCGGTAGGGCTGGGCGCAAATCTGGTTCTAATTTCCATTTCTAATACTTCCTTTCCCATAGTTAATCATACTTATTCTAGTTTATACGCAAACCTGTCCAGTGTAAAGCCCTTTTCTCAAGGGTTCGGAGGATTTTTTGAGGAGAATATGAAAATCAGACCGCCGTAATTTCTGTATACGCCGTATATTTTGTTCCCTTACTTTATCCTTTCGTTTCCGCCGTTGTTTTCCCACAATAACAGAAAGCCCGGATGCAGTGCATAAATCATGCACCCTCCGGGCCCTTCCGTTCCATCTTATATAGTCCGTTCTATGACGAAAAAAGGATATTTTTCAAACAAAAAACTTACTGTGCTACAGAGGATTCTGTCTGCTCCGCATCATACTTCTTATTCATAATCTTTACATAGAATAAAACCAAGCAAGCGATGGCAAAAACAATGCCTGCGGGATAAGAAATGGATTCGCTTAATTTAAAGCCCTCCGGAGCCATCAAAATATATGTAAAGCTTACGGCAGACATAAAGGTTGCAGGAATTGCTGCGACCCAAGGCAGGATTTTATTCTTGCGCAGATAAGCAGCCGCTGCCCAAAGAGCGATCATAGCCAAGGTTTGGTTGCTCCAAGAGAAATATCTCCAAATAATGGTAATATCTACTTGAGAAAGCAGTGCACCAATTGCCAACAAAGGAACAGTAACGGCAAGTCTTGTTTTAATTTTATGCTGATCGATCTTGAACCAGTCAGAAATAACCAAACGTGCACTTCTGAAGGCTGTATCGCCGGAAGAAATAGGGCACGCAATAACGCCAATCATAGCGATGACTGCACCGATAGGTCCAAGCAATGTGTTACAAATTTCATAAACAACGCCGCCCTGTCCGCCAAGTCTTGTGATTGCTTCCTGCAAGCCGCCTGTGCTTTCATAAAATGCAACACCTGCTGCTGCCCAAATCAAAGCGATGATACCCTCGCCAACCATTGCGCCGTAGAAAATCTTCCTGCCGTCTTTTTCGCTGGCCATACAACGAGCCATCAAAGGAGACTGGGTTGCATGGAAACCAGAAATTGCGCCGCAAGCTACGGTAATAAACATAAAAGGCCAAATTGCCTGCCCATTTGGATGAAGGTTGCTCAGTGTAATTTCAGGAATGGTATATCCCTGCAATACAATGCCGCCTGCCACGCCAATGGCCATTACAATCAGACAGATACCAAAGAATGGATAAATTTTACCAATCAACTTATCAATAGGAACCAATGTTGCCAAGAAATAATATGCAATTACAACAACAAGCCAGAAGGTTGCGTTTAATGCATCCGGTGTCAGCATTGCCAAAAGAGACGCAGGGCCTGTTGCAAACACAGTACCTACCAATACCAGCAAAACAACAGAGAAAATACGCATTACCGTTTTCATAAAGGGCCCCAAATAGATGCCTACAATTTCAGAAATACTGGTACCCTTATGTCTCATGGAGATCATACCCGAGAGATAATCATGCACACCGCCGGCAAAAACTGTACCAAAGGTGATCCATAAGAATACGGAGGGCCCCCATAAAGCACCTGCGATAGCCCCGTAAATCGGCCCCAATCCGGCGATATTTAACAGCTGGATCAAGAAAATTTTAGGGTTGCTCATTACAACGTAGTCTGTCCCATCCGCCAAAGCTACAGCGGGGGTTTCTCTATCGTCGGGCTTGAAGGTTCTTTCAATATAAGCACCATACAGCAAATAGCCCACAATGAGAATTACAAGACAAACAAAGAAACTAATCATACTAATTCCCTTCCTTCCTTCAAAATACATTATTGTATAATTTCTTTTGCCTCGTGCCCTCCGGAACGCCCCAGACGACACGAGAAACACATTTCCTTAGAAATATGCTTCTTGAGAAAAGGATAACGCAATTTCATTGTTTTGTAATGCTTTTCTGTGTCACTGGTTAGAAATACGGCATAAAGTGTGAAATTCACTGTGCAAAATACATTTAAATTTAATTGTCAAATAATAATCACTGTTAAATTCGTATATTTTTTATATTTTTTCCCATCATTCTTGCAACTTTCCACTCACAGGGGAAAAATTTGTGCTTTCTTCCTTGTAAAAAAGCTCTGCCTCCATACAGCGGCAAAGCCTTTTTTACAGTATTACATACTAAAAAGCCGTTTCAGCTCTTTAATTTGATTTCTTCCTACAGTTAATATTTCCTTTTCGTAGCCCTGCATTTTTACACAGGTGGTATTATTAAACCATGGATAAATTTCTATCACATACTTTAGGTTGATCAAAAAGCTCTTATGAATGCGGAAAAACCCGCTGTCCTTCAGCCGTTCTTCAAAGGAATTCATAGAACTGGCCGCCGTATAGGATTTTCCCTTGGTATGCACAATACACACACGGTTCCCCGTTTCAATATACACAATATCGGAAATGTCAATTAAAATCATTTTTTTATCGCAGGTAATGGATACCTTTGAGAGGGCATTTTTTTCCTCTTCCCGCAGCCCCTCTCTGGCCTCATTCTCCTGCCCCCGCTTTTTGCGATACCGCTGCAAGGTCTGCTCAATCCGTTTGGGATCAAAGGGCTTTAAAATATAGTTCAGTGCGTCAATATCAAAGGCTTTTTCCGCATAGTTATTGTATGCTGTGGCAAAAACAATTTCAACCCTGGGCTGGGCCTTTTTGGCCATGGCCGCCACGGTTGCCCCATCCACATCACCCAAATTCATATCCATAAAAATCAAGTCGAAATCCTCTTTTAAAAACAGCTCCATAGCCTCTTCTCCTGAGCTGGCTTCCAAAATCTCCGCCTTCGGAACATACTCAGAGATTAAGTGCCTCAATTCGCTTCTGGATGGCCTTTCATCATCCACAATTGCTATCTTCATCGCCCTCCGCCCCCTTATTTAATGGAATTTTTATAATAACCTCCGTTCCTTCCGAAAAAGTACGAATATCCAAGCCATAGTTCTGTCCATAAATACTCCGGAGCCTTTTATTCACATTGGAAAGCCCTACCTTGGAGCTGTCCAGCGTATCCTGATGCAGGGCATCTATAATCTCTTGGGGGATGCCATACCCGGAATCCTTTACAGAAATAACCACCTGCTCCTCCGTTTGCCTTGCCTTTACCGCCACACTGCCCGTGCTGCGCTTCATTGCCCCATGCTTCACCGCATTTTCCACAATGGGCTGCAAAATAAAGCTCGGCACCTGACACTGCAAATTTCCGGGAACGTCCATGGTCAGGGTCAATCTATCCTCAAAGCGGGCCTTTTCCAACTGCAAATATGCATTCACATGGGAAAATTCATCATAAATATTGATCATATATTGATTGGTGTTTAAGGTATTGCGAAAATAAGTGCTTAGCACAATGAGCAATTCCCGGGCCTTATCCGGCTTTTCGCGGCAAAAAGCAGTAATGGTATTTAAGGCATTAAACAAAAAATGAGGGTTGATTTGAGACTGCAGTGCCTTAAATTCCGCCTTATGCAAAAGCTCTCTCTGTTTTTGGGCCCCTACCAATTCCAGCTGGGTGGACATAAGCTTGGACAAGCCATCGGCAAAATCCTTATCTGTCTGAATGGAAAGCTTGAATTTTTTGGTAAAAATTAAAATAACTCCAACCACGCTTCCCTTGCTGCGCAAAGGCGCCCCCACAATGGTAAACCGCTTCAGCTGGGCATAGAACAAATCCTCTTCCTTCGCCCCTTGGGCAACGATCACCGCATCCTCCTGAATGACCCTCCGGGCAATTTCCGGCAAAGGATTTTCCTCAACGTTCCCCCCCAGTGGCACAACATCACACTGATAGCTTAAAATTTTCTCCGTATCGGTAATAACCACACCGCCGTCGTTGGAATTTTCCAAAATCATCTTCGCAACCCGGTCCATATTTTCTTTGTGATACATTCCTTTTCGCAGATAGGGAAGGCATTGCTCGGAAATATCAAAGGCCAGCTTGATTCTTTTTGCAGATTCGTTATCCTGCTCAATAAAAATGGAGTTAAATATAGATATGAAAAACACCATGCCCACAGAATTAAACAAAATCATTGGCAGGGCAATGATCTTCACCGTTTCCAAGGCAGCGGCATAAGGCTTAGCCACCAGCAGAATAATCATCATCTGAAAAACTTCTGCTAAGGCGGCAATCAAGAAAATATCTATTTTTCTCCAATTATTCCTTTTCAGATGCTTTGCGCATAACACAGCCATGACCCCTTCCACGAAGGTGGAAATGGCACAGGCCAAGGAGGTAAAGCCCCCTACGTCAAAAAAATAGCGATGCAGGCCGCCGATGATTGCCGCCCCCATACCCACAACGGGCCCACCGATGATGCCGCCGGACATAACGCCGATAACACGGGTATTTACAATGGCACCGTTTACATCTGTGCCGGTATAGGTAGATAAAATACTGATAAGGCCAAAAACCACAGCCATGGCAAGCTGAGATCTGATATCCGTTTTGTAGGAAAACATAAATTCTTTGATGAATGTTGTTTTTGTCAAAAACTGGGCGATAATCACCAGCATGGAGAGGTTCAATACTAAATTTTTAAAAATATCTATTGTCATTGGGGTTCCGTCCTTTGGTCTGCTGTCATTTTCTGTGAATAGAATACTACATCCGGACAGTGCGGTCAACCTTCGGGCAGGGGTTTTCCTTTGTCTGCCTCTATTTGGCAAAAGGATGGTTCCCCGGCGGCCCCCGGGTTTATTGCTATTTCCCCCGGTACATGATATACTATTTGTCGTCCCATAGATATATACGGAAGGGAAACCTTTCTTTTCAAAATACAAAAAACATACTGCCAAACACTGAAGGAAGGTGTAAGAATTGGAGCTTGACCGTAATACGCTTCGCAAAATCAGAGGGCTGATTGTATTTACAATACTGGTTTTAATCGGCCTGTACCGCTTTGAAACCGTACTGAGTGCAGTGCGCTTTCTCCTGCACATTTTGTTTCCGTTCATTCTGGGCTGTGCCATTGCTTTTATACTCAGCGTGCCTATGGAACGGATACAAAAAATGGTTTTTGCAAGGCCTTTAAAAAAAGCAACGGGGAAGAAGGCCCGGCGCCTTGAGAAGCTGACCAATCCCGTCAGCCTCCTGCTTTCCATTCTTTTTGTGCTTGCGCTACTGTTCATTGTAACGGCGCTGGTTCTGCCGCAGCTTGCCTCCACCGTGACGGATTTAACCCAGTCTATGCCAAAAAAAATCAACCTTTTGGCAGAAAGACTGCAAACCCTGCTTGCCGCTTATCCCGAGGTCTTGGCTTGGCTTTTAAGCATTCAAATTGACTGGCAGCAGCTTATATCCGGCATTGCCGACTTCTTTCAGTCCGGCGGCGGCAATATTTTCGATTCCACCATTGGTGTTGCCAAGGGCATTTTAAGTGCATTTACCACCTTCTTCATTGGTTTTGTTTTTGCCTGCTATATCCTGCTGCAAAAGGAAACCCTGGGACGGCAGTGCAGAAAGCTTCTTTTTGCATTTCTTCCCGAAAAATATGCCAAGCGCACGGTGGAAATTTGTACGCTGACCCATGGCATTTTTGCAAGCTTTCTAACGGGACAATGCTTAGAGGCAGTCATTTTAGGATGCCTGTTCTTTCTCTCTATGAGCCTTTTACGCCTTCCCTATGCTTTGCTGGCGGGTGTGTTCATCGCCTTTACTGCGCTGATCCCTATTTTCGGCGCATTCATCGGCTGCTTGGTGGGTGTATTTTTGATTTTAACGGTAAACCCTGCCCAAGCCCTTATCTTCCTGATTCTTTTTTTGGTTTTACAGCAATTAGAGGGGAACTTAATTTATCCCCATGTTGTGGGCGGCTCTGTGGGCCTGCCCTCCATTTGGGTTCTGGCTGCGGTGACCATCGGCGGCAGTTTATTTGGCATCATTGGTATGCTTGTATGCATCCCTATCGTTTCTGTCCTCTATACCCTTCTACGAGAGGCCACAAACCATCGTCTTAAGGAGAAGCAGTTAGAGATCACCTAAAGGGTACGCTCTCAGGGGTATAGCTCTCAACATAAAAGAAGCCGGACTGCATATTTATGATAATTATTATAAATATGCAGTCCGGCTTCTCCGTTGATACAGAATTGAGTTTCTCCTTTTTACGCCTATTGTACAGATCAAGCCCTGTTGGCTTCCAAGGATTCCAAGTATGCACATATGCCCTGGTAATAGGCCCGTGCCGCCTTTTTACAGCCTTCCTCCGTACCAAATTGATCCACATCCTGCTGATTTGTGACAAAGCATTGCTCCACCAAAACCGCAGGGCACTTCATATTTTTCAGCATACCAAAGGTATCGTAGGTATAAACCTGGGTATCGTTGGACTCCACCAAAAGCTTTGACTCGTTGCCCCCCGCATCGGGCACATAATAGCCAAACCGAATGCCATCGATCCCCCGCAGCCTTGCGCCGGCAGCTTCCATCTCCCGGGCGATGGAATGGGCAAAGGCCACACTTTCCTCATGATTCTCCTTGCCCGGCGGGGAGGGGTAGCATTCAAACCCAAAGGCCGACCCATCTTCGCCGGCATTGGCATGGATAGAAATTACCAAATCGGGCTTTGCTCTTTGAAAAAGCTTATTTCTATCGGTAACACTTTTTCCTTCCCCTTCCTCTCGGGAAAGCACAATCCGAAAACGTCCGTCTTCTTTTAAAAGCTCCGTCAGCATGGCCGTTGTTTCCTCTGTCAGTGCCACCTCTTCTATGACACCCACAGCCCCTGTATCAATGCCGCCGTGGCCCGCATCCAACCCGATGACATAAGGCTTGCTGTTGTGGAAATAAAATACAAACCCAAGATAGCCAACGACGAACAAAAGTAAGGAAAGAATCAGCTTTCTCAAAAAACCGCCTGTTCTGCGACGGTGACGTTTTCTTTGCTTTTCTGCCGGCCCATATTCCCGCCAATTTTTGCCCTTCATACTGTCTCACTCCCAATTTGCCCCAAGGAAAGCCATGTATCTATCAAAGAGAAAACTCTTGATTTTCTTTGGTGATGATTATGATTTTATCCCCATAGGGTTTTTCCGCCAGCTGATTGCAAACGTCAAACCTGCCCCAAAAATGCATGGGGAATACGGCCTTGGCTTGCACCTTTTCCATAAAATAATCCGTTGCCCATGAATATTTATCTTCCAAGCGGGGATCCGCCGGTACAAAGGCAGCATCAAAATATCTGCCCTTGATCCGGGCAATTTCCTCATGATAGCTCTTGGCAATTCCGTCATTAAATTCCTTGCTTTCTCCGTTCCAATGCCACCAATTTAAGTCTCCTCCATGGTAAATTTTTGCGCCGTCTCCTTCCACCGCAAAGGCAACACCTTCATCGTTGGAAAGCAGGGTCTCGATGGTAAGGCCATGGAAGGTATAGGTTTCATGGGGTTTTACAAACAACACCTCGCCCTTAAAAGCAGGGTCAAGCACCACATCCTGGGAAAGAATGTAGGCGGCATTCTCCGCCCACTGCAAAATCCTTGTATCAAAATGGTCGCCATGGTTATGGGTTACAAAAAAAAGGATTTCCTTCCCTTCATATTTATCTGGATGAAAAAAATCAAAGCGTCCCCCTTGGGAATAATAATCAAACACCAGTACCTTGTTCAACGTTTCTACCAAAAAACCGCTGTGGTTAAAATAAGTTATATGCATAGTACCCTCCCCGATGATTGTATAAAGCAATATGCTCTTTTTCCATTGTAACATAGTTTTCCAGAATTTCTATGTTCGTAAAAAAGACTTAAGATTCTAAAATACCGTATTTTTCTGTTTCGGCCCTCGGAAATACCGGCAGCCTTACTCTTCCGTCAATTTTCCCTGCAGCGGAAAGCTGACTTGGGACAAAAGCTCCTTGGCGGCCTGCGTATCATAAAGCCATGGACGAAGCTGGTTCTCTTCCAAAATCAGGGGCATTCTGTGATGCACCGCTGCAATTTCCCCTTTGCTATGCGTGGTCAAAATAATAATTTCCGTTTTTTCTCCCTGCTGTCTATAGAGGGCGGCAAAATATAGCAGGGTCTGCGCCCTTGGAGAAAATAAGAACTGCCGGTGTTCTGTATCCCATTCAAAAAAACCATGGGCGGGAACAATGCATCTGCCCTGTGCAAAGCACCCCTGAAACATCCCCTTGGACAGCACCGTCTCCTGCCTTGCATTGTAAACCAGCTTGTCCATGGATAATCGAAAGCCCCATCGCCCCAAGGATGCCGTGGTTTTCCCCCCATCCGATACAAAAAGATAAGGGATTTCCGCTGAGGGATAGGCAATTTCAGACAGCGTTTTCTCCGGAGCCTTCCTTCGTATTTCCGCCATAATCCTCCCCACGGCTTTATTCGTATCCATCTGCCGCCACAAAAACTGCCTACACATACTTTACCGGGCGCATACTGCCTGTTTCGGGGTTCATCACAAACCCATAAACCTCCACACCCTTATGAATTAACGGATGCTTTTGGATGATTCCCACCGTTTTTTCCACGGCACAGCATACATCGCCAAATCCGGTCAGCCATTCCACGGGGTTACGGTGATTGCGCTCCGCTTCGTCCAAGGCCTCTTGGGTAATGCCCTTCGCCCGCATCTTCTCCACAATTTTTGCCCCGTCCAAAAGACGTCCCCCGCAATCATCATGGCCAATGACCAAAACCGTATCCACGCCAAGCTCATAAATGGCAACCAACAGGCTGAAAATCACGCTCCCGTAGGGGTGGCTGATCTGCGCACCGGCATTTTTAATCAGCTTCACATCCCCGTTTTTTAAGCCCAATGCCGCAGGCAGCAGCTCTGTCATTCTGGTATCCATGCAGGATAGAATGGCAATTTTTCTATCGGGAAATTTTGATGTTGCATATTTTGAGTAAAGCTCATTTTCCACAAACACCCGATTATATTCTAATATCTTTCTCACACGCTCATTCACCCTTTGTCCTCCTCTTTCTTTTCTCCCCGTTTCAGCACGGCACATACCAATAAAAACCACAAAATAACAAGGCCCAATGCCACAAAAGGGATATGCTTTACTAAGCTATCCGCCGAAAAAAAATGTATCCATAAAAAAAGCCCCAAGGATACAACAATAAAATATACACCCGAGATCATTTGCAGACGAAATTTATAGTCCTTCATTTTTCCTGCTCCTTTACTAAAATGATTTTAAAAAATCCCCCAAGCCCGGTATGTCTGCCAAATTTATGGTTGGCGGCATACTCCGTTTTTTGGAGGAGGTTCCAAGCAGCCCGAAAAAGGCCTTCCAGTGTTTATGGAGTTTAAGAGTATGTATTGTTTTTATCTTTTTATAAGAATACTCTGAAACCCACATAAAATCAAGAATTTTTGTGGTGAAACCCACTGTCTTATGCAGCCCTATTGCGCCAAATATTGGTGAGCAACGTAAAAGCCTCCTAAAACTAAGGGTTTCAGAGCCTAGCAGATAAAGAAACCACTACATTTTAATGAAATAAGCACCTTAATATGGTATATTGATAGTATTCATGATCAGGAGGAGATTTCATGTTGAAAATAGCTATATGTGACGATGATAATTATATATGTGTATAGAAATTGAACAAATGATTCTTGATTATAGTATACAATGTAACACAAAAATTGATATTGAAGTTTTTTATGATGGAAAAGAATTACTTAACTACATTGAAAATAAGCATTATTTTGATTTAATTTTTCTTGATATAGAGCTAAAAAGTACAACCGGTATTGAGGTTGGAACTAACATTAGAAATAAACTGGATGACTATATTAGTAAAATTGTATTCATATCATCAAAATCAGGATATGAAAGACAGCTATTCGATGTTCAGCCATTCAATTTTATGGACAAACCCATTGACAAAGATAAGCTAGTAAAATGTATTCATTTAGCATTGAAACTGTTAGACAAAGAAAAAAAAATTTTTAAGTATAAAGTTGGGCATGAATTTAAACAAATCGCAATTCAAGATATTTTATATTTTGAAAGCAAGCTTAGAAAGGTAAAAATCACTACTTTAAATGGAACAGACGAATTTTACGGAACCTTAGAAAATATAAAAACGCAGCTCCCAAATAGCTTTGTGACTACCCATGTTTCATATGTCGTAAACTATAATTATATTGAAAAAATTTCGGCTGAAACCATCCTAATGATCAATGGAGTAACCATTCCTATTAGCAAAAGAAACTTAAAAGATATACATCAGTTGCAAATCCAATTTATAAAGGAGCTTAGAGATGTCAATTTATGAGATTATATTCATTTTAACAACTCCTATCTATGTAATATCAATTTATAAATTAAATAGATGTTTTTTGGGTGAACGACTCAGTAACAAAAAAATGAAATGCTCTCCTATTTTTTATATGCTGTATTTTTAGTTGTGCTTTATTTAACTACAAGAAAACCAATCGTATTTTTAATATATAATCTTTTATCCTTTTTCTTATTATCATTTCATTATGATTCAAATATGATAAGAAGAATCGTTCATGCACTTTTTTTGTATTTATTTCTATTTATCATTGAAGCATTGCTATGGAGGATAACCGGTTATTTTAGAATAACGGCTTTTGAGAATAGTAAATTCAGCTCTATTATAGGTATCGTTTTAATGCGATTGGTTATGTTAATCCTCACCTACCTGATACATAAATTCAAAAAATCGAAAATTAAAAATTATCCAGTTCCATCCTTCTATTATGTCGCGCAGATTCTTATTTTGTTCGGTACATTATATTTTTTTCTCATGTCATTTGAAAAAGAGCATATTTCAATCACGCAAGTGATACTTAGTAGCGTTATCGTATTACTAATAGATGGAATGATTATATTTGTTGATGAGAAAATTTACGACGCTATGATTTTAAGTAATGAAAGGAATTTATTGAAGCAACAAAATATTGCATATGAAAATCAAGCCGAAATTATAAACCGGTCCTTGTCCACAATCAAATCTTTGAAGCATGATATAAAGAATCATATATTAGCATTACAATCAATCTATAGAAATCAGCAATATGAGGATTTTGAAGCATATACAAATAAAATATTGTCCGAAATTAATGGTGATCAGAATTTTACATATTCCGAAAACTTTATTGTAGATAGTATTATAAATTTTAAATTAAGAGCATTGAACAAGCAGGAGGTTGACATTAAACTGGATATCAGGATACCCCAACATCTTAATATATTAGCTTTCGATCTAACTGTTATACTTGGGAACTTACTGGATAATGCAATAACAGCCATTAAGCAAACAAAAGACAATAAAATATTACGTTTATATATGCATTGCACCAAAGGAAGCATGGTTATTTTGCTTGATAATTCATTTAACGGGAAGCTTAATATAAAAGATGGTATTCCCCAAACAACAAAGTCCTCTAATATAGAGCATGGAATAGGTATTCAAAATATCCTCCAAACAATATCAAATTATAATGGTGAAATACAAATGAATCATACGGGGGATATGTTTTCCGTTGTTGTTTTGATTCCAGATATAAATTAAAAACAACCAATTATTACATAAAAACATACCAATTATTACAACTGCCCGCACAGATGGACAAAATATGATACCATACGGATATCAAAAAATTATGTTTCAAGTATAAGAAAGGAGGAAGTGAAATGAGGAACGGTGCTTATAAAAACTTTATGTATTCTTTAGGAGGGGTGGTTGCTTCCCTAGCTTTGATGATCACAACTCTAAATGTAAACACTACGTGCTTGTATATGGCACATCAGCCAAAGCTACCGGACTCAGCTAAGAAACTGCGCAAATTCTAATGTTTACGAAGCAAATGGAAAATCTTGCAGATGTACTGATTAAAAGCGAGATATCTCAAGGACAAGACAAAGATGTAATTGTATATGGCCTCTCCGCTGGAATGGAGTTAGCTTTGAATATTCTCACGACAGTCATTTTAGGTGTTATGTTTGGATTGGTGTTAGAAAGCCTTATATTTCTTGGGTCTTTCGCTTTTATTCGTACATATGCAGGTGGGTATCACTGCAAGAAGGCAATAAATTGCTATTTGATGTCAAATGGATTTATCATATTGGTGTTAAGTGTCATAAAGTTTACACCCGAAGGGTATATGTTTTATTTAGGTGTTGCTATGTTACTTATAGCTATACCGGTTCTTCTGAAACTTGCCCCTGTGGAAACACCTAGTAAACCACTTGATGAAGGTGAACAAAAATACTATTACAAAAAAACTGTTGTTCATTTAGGCATTGAAAGTGCTGTAATAATTATTTTGTTTTTACTGAAACAAAATAGGTTTTCTTTTTTAGGTTGCATAGGAATTGCATTGTCCGCGGGTTTAGCCTTTGCTCAACAACAGCAGAAAAAGCATGAAAATGTTTGATAATCCATAATTTGTTGGTTTTGGTGTAAATAGGAAATGGAGTTTTTAAAAACATTTTATGCTTTTTAGGAGAGGTGGTTCTATACTTGCTGTGGTAAAATGTTTACGAAACAGATAGGAAAATTTTCAGATGTATGGATTAAAAATGGGATGGCTAAAGAGCAAGACAAAGATGCAATTGTTTATGGACTTTACGCTGGAGTATTTCCAATGGAGTAGAGTTAGCTTTTAATATCATCATAACAGTCATTTGGAAAGATTATTAGAATTTTATTTTTTAGTGAGTATATAATGGTTATGTTAAGTACTTAGGAATTGAGATGTCAACTAGTTGTCTATAAAAAACAAATTATAGGAGGGATTTTTATGTTTAAAATGAAAAAACTTTATCTATGGTACTAGCAGTGGGTATTATGGCTAATATGGGGACAACAGCATTTGCATATAGTAATTCTGACGAAATCACAAATGATGGCGTGGAAGATTATGACGTATCTAAAATCGTTGCCGATGATCCTGCTACCTTATTGTTATTAAATACTGAGTTAGAAGAATATCTAAAGGAATTACAACCTTATTTAGAAGCCGAAAATTTACGTATGAATATTAACGATACTGAAACTCATAGTTATGTTACGTCTAATGGTAATACGTATACAGTAGAAGTTGAGACTTATCTATCTGATAAGTCTGGGAATCAGTTGCCTACTCTTAAAAGTACAAATACAAAATATACTGTTTCTGAGGGAGATATATTAACAACAACATATACTTTTCATTTTTCTGCACCTTTGGATGGTAAAATTGTTACTAAGACAACATATAGTATTGACAGAATCAATAATGGTTGGGTTGTAGATATGACTGGTACAAAAGCAACTATATCAGTAACACCACCTCAACTTTATGGTGTAGATTCTAAAGATTTCGATTTTACATTAGATTCTGGATATGATATTAAAGCAGAAGGCTATGTTACATTGAAAGCTTCTTCAAGTGGAAATATATATCTTAATTACTATCCTGTAACATGGGTGTATGGTGTTGGAACAGGTACTAATAAAATTTCGATAAATACTTATATGGATTGATAAAATGTATAACATGATTAATTTATGAAGGGCGTGTATTACATGATTTTATCATTATTGCCTACGTTATTGATATTATTCCAGTTAATTATACTTATAGGTATAATTACAATTGTAATTCTTCTGATTAAAAAACGCAGGTAAATTTATTAAAAAAGTATATAAAAATGAAAATTGGTTTGGTATTTATGTAAAATAAGTATAGTAACTTATATTTATCTCAGAACGTCAAAGAGGCCCCATTTTGGATTTTAAAAAATGGAGTTCTTTTATATTTTGAAAAAGATGATTGACTTTGTTGTTTCAATTAGAGTATTGATTTTTTCACTTGCCTTACCACTGTCTTATTACAAATGGATGGCTTTTCAACCTAAGTTTAGAAAAATTTTATTTTCTATTAGGGCTTGTTTGTAAAATAAAAGTTGCGCAAAAATAAATATAACTGTAAACTAGAACAATGAGACGATACGAATTAACCAATGAAGAATGGAACAGAATAAGGGACCTGCTACCACCTGAAAACACAGGTAAAAGAGGTAGACCCAGAAAAAATAATCGTACCATGTTGAACGGTATGTTATGGATAGTCCGCAGCGGCTGCCAATGGAGAGAATTGCCTGAGCATTATGGTAAATGGCAAGGAGTATATACCCGATTCCGCAAATGGCGTGACGAAGGTGTCTTGAAGCAGATATTCATCACTTTGTCAGCTGATGCTGACATGGAAAACCTTAGTATAGATTCCACTTCCGTCAAAGTGCATCAAAGCACCAATGGCGGTAAAAAGGGAACGCCCCCAAAGCTGTAGGACGCTCTCGTGGAGGTCTTAACACCAAAATCCATACAATCGTTGATGATTTAGGAAATCCGGTCTATTTTCAGTTGTCAGCTGGAAACATCAATGCTTCCACCGTAGCGGTCGATGTGCTGTCACATGTGGATATAGCTCAAAGCAATGTGCTGGGTGATAAGGCCTACGGGACCAATGAAATTCTTGATTATATTCAGCGTCAGGACAGTGAATATACAATTCCGCCGAAAGCAAATACTGTGATCCATGGCGCTGTGATTGGTCCATTTACAAAGAGCGTCATTTGGTTGAATGCTTTTTTCAAAAGCTAAAATGGTTTAGAAGAGTGGCAACTCGTTATGATAAGTTGGATGCTTCTTTTTTAGCATTTGTTTATTTGGCTTCCATCGCCATTTTGGTTAAATAGCACAACCTTTTCGATTTTACAAACAAGCCCTAGCAAATTTTGCTGCAAGTTTTGCTGTTGGTCTTGGTGTCACAGCATTTATTGCAAGTGATGTTATTGGAGCGCTTGTAGCAGCTGGTATAGGAGTTATAACGGGTACACAGCGATAGAAATAACTTCAACTAAGACGCTTGCAGCGAGAAAACATCTTCTCAGCTATTATGGAAAGGATAAAACAACAGGTGAAAAGTCAGATACAATGGAACGAGGCTATAAGTATGTAATTAACGAGACTGGAAGTAATTTAATCAATGAAACATATTATGATGGACTTGCTTATGATCCTGACAGTACCGATAATTCTGAAAGACTTTTAAGCTATATTATACCTAATTTATATGGATCCAATTATGAGTGGGATAAATATTAATTATTATTTTTAGGGGGCAAGTTATGTTTTTTCCAAGCATATTGTATATCATCATTGTACTGCTTTGCATTGGCTATTGCGTGTCGTCGGTTTGGGAAAATTATAAGCAGGGTCGAGTTCTTAGAGGATTAAAACCAGCTATATCCTATGCAATAATCTTTGTTGTTATGGCAGGGCTACCGTGTATTCGCTCCTATAAAATGCGGATTATATTAGTTCTCACGATTACATTTTTATTTTGGCTCATTTATACTATTGTTGGGTTCCATAATAAAAAAATAATTTTGGAGACACCCTTCAATTTTATCAGGAGCAAGTGAAAAAGAACAACGACTTACTTATATCTTAGGTTTCGTATATCTGATTTGTCTTCTCTTTTTATAGTAATTCAATATGTTTGATAAAGTTTCTGTATGTAAGTTCTAGGATGCTTCTGAATATTATTTTGAATGGTATTATAGAACAAAATAAAAAGAGTAAAAGTATTCTGCGTTAAATAATGCAATATTTAAATAAATGGACCTGTGTCAATAGAGTAGACACAGGTCCACTAATATCAAAAAGTAGGAGTATTCCGAAATAGAATTCTCTTCCTTTTTGCGTTTATCAACACAGTAATAACCTTATTTAAATTATGTTTTAGCCCTTAAAATGTTAACCCTTAAAATGCTACAGTGGATAACTGATAGAATTATATGTATGAATGAGGAGATCCTATGGAGAAAAAATGTTTGATTAATACTTTATTGTGCGCAACAGCTATAGGTACAATATGTTTAAATAGCAGTACAATGGCTATGGCGGCAGTAGACTTTCAGGAAGTTGCATCTTTTTTCACTCAAAATAAAGTAACAGACTTTTACGGAGATATCATTCAAGTAGAAGATGGCGATAAATATGGTTTTATAGATATTTATGGAAAAAGTGTTAGCAATATACAGTGGTCCGCAGGAGAAAGAAATTCACCTCATATAAACGAGAGTTTTATTATTATTAACAAGGATGATTTATATGGGATAATGAATATTAATGGAACTATTGTAGTAAAACCACAGTATGATAGTCTGTGGTATAACCAAACAAATCTATATATTGTTTTAAAAAATGAAAAGTATGGTTGTATTGATCATACAGGAAAGATTGTTGTACCGATTGAGTATGATAAGGCTCCGCAAATCTATAACAACAAAGCAATTGTTGAAAGAAACGGTAAATATGGTAGTATTGATCTAAACGGTGAGACCTTGATTGAAAATGAATGGGATTGTTTATCCAGCTATACAAAAGGGCTATATTTAGGCATTCATAAAAACAAATCATTTGTTGGTCTTGTAAATGAAAAAGGAGATATAATCACTACTTTTCATACAGTTTATAAAGATAAAACAGGGAAAGAGAAAGATGTTAAAATTTCCGATGCATATCTTATGTCAGGAGGTCTTACAGCTTTTGAAACCATTGATGCTGGTAGTGGGGTTATAGATTCATTTGGCAATATTTTATTTTATAAGGAAAACAGTTACATACTGGATTTTATCAACGGAATAGGAGCAGTAAATGAATATAATGGAAATTGCATACTGATTAATGCAAACGGAGAAGTTTTGAAGACATTAGAAGGATATGTGGACAAAATTACTGAAAATGACAGAATTTTTATCAGAAAGCACGATAAATTAGCCATTATGGATTATTCCGGTAATTTAATAACAAATTTCAACTTTTACGATATTAGGCAATATGATAGTAATTCAGCCGTTGCAAAAGGCTTAGACGGATTTTGGAAAATGATCGACCTAAATGGTAATACAATACGAGAAGGCAATTGGTTCTTTATGACACCATGTAAAGGAGGGTTGGTTATTGCTGAGGGTCTTGATGGGTATGTGTTGTTAGACAAACAAGGAAATATCGTTCAGAATAAAACGTGGGAATATCTAGGAAATGTTCCGAATGGTAGTAACGAATTTATCTATTATCACGAAAATGGAAAATTTGGACTTCTAGATGGCGCTGGAAATATAATTTTAAATGCCAGTTGGGATTTGATTCTACAAAATGGTGAAAGAGATTCTTTTTTAGTAAAAAGAAATAATCAATATATCGTTCTAAATTATAATTACAATAATGTGCAAAATACTTCTATAATAAAAAGGTAATCAGAAACACCTGTGCTACTGGTGGATATATTTCTCATACTAATTATTCTCATGTTATATTTGTGGTTGCAAATGATACTGTTACGATGCAATTTAGTTCGCATAAAGCTGACAGAAACCATGAATTATGCAAGGAATTACTACAAAAATTTTATTATAATTCTGCAAACCAGAATAATATCCGTTAAAAATAATTTCTTACGAATTATTTTTAAGTCGTAAGATTGATAAGGTAGAATAAGTTGCGCAAATTCAATTTCATAAAAATAGACATGGTCTATCGCCGTTTGCTAGAATGAAGTTACCACACAAAATTTTTCCATGAAGGCTCATGTCTGATCGCATGATACAACTAAACGAGGATCTTATAAAGAATGACTGAAAAAATCTTGTGCACAATAACGTCGAAGAGGCACTGAATGCCCTGCTTGATAAAGAAGCAGATAATCTAATAAATGCTCAGAAATATGAGCGTTCTCCAGAGCGCTAGGGATATCGTTCCGATCATTATAAGCGAAACTTCCAAAGACTTCTGACAAAGTGGAACTTAAGATGCCGAAACGCAAAGGGATTCCTTTGAGACTGCAATGATTGAACGATATCGCCGAAGGGAAGCTTTGGTGGACCCCATCGAAATATATCTGGCCGGTGTTTCTGTTCGATGTGTGAAGGTATTGCCGAGGCGCTTTGGGGCGCGAAAGTGTCCCCTGGCACGATCAGCAGCCTAAACAAAAAAGCTTATGAGCGCATCGAAACATGGCGTACCCATCCACTACCGGGTGAATATCCTTACATTTATGTGGATGGTATTTTTCTAAAACGCAGCTGGGGCGGTGAAATTGAAAACGTCTCCATCCTGATCGCGATCGGTGTTGGCAAAGACGGATGCCGTGAAATCAAACGCCGCACGAAGGCTACGGAGCATTTCCTGATGGCCAGAGCGCATGAATGCTTGTATGCACTAGGCTGCGTCATGTAGCCGGAACCCAATGGAGCGTCCGCCGCTATATGAATTCTGTTGTCTGATGACATAGCCTGTTAACCAAGACTGCTAAACGGCAAGAATTAAATTTGCGAAAGAATCTTGACACTATCGTTCAAACTGTGAGTCATTCTTTTTTACCTGTTGCACTTACATTGTAAATTCAAGATTAAAAAATCCTCCAATCGAAGTACAAGTCTACTTAAAATTTAGTAAAAAAGACGTGTTCTTCGTTTAGAGGATGAATGCTCAAAAACCTTGATTTTACAAGGTTTTTATTGATTACAATGATCGAGCAAGCCTATAAGCCGGGTTCTGTCTTGGACAGCCATCTATCTTGGTCTGTTGTTGCCAACAGCATCATGCGACATTAATTGAAACTGGACGAGCAGCCCTTACGTTTCCTTTCGTCTTGCTTCGGGTGGGGTTTACAGAGCCTTCTCTGTTGCCAGAGAAGCGGTGGGCTCTTACCCCACCTTTCCATCCTTACCTGCAAAAACAGGCGGTTTCTTTCTGTTGCACTATCCTTAGAGTCGCCTCCACCGGCCATTAACCGGCACCCTGCTCTATGAAGCCCGGACTTTCCTCACCCTTATGAGGTGCGACCATCCAGCTTACTCATGAGACTTATTATATGACATCTCTATTCTCTTGTCAAACCTGAAAGCAGCTGCCCCCAACAAACTCCTTAATCAAGGAATTATTAGGAATCTCCAGTCCCGGTGCCGCAAGAAAATAGCCTAGGAACTTAATCAGCCGCTTGGCGGTAATATACTCCGGCTGCTGGGGTCCAACGGCAAACAGCAGCGGCTCCGCATACTGCTTCAATACGCTTAATTCATAAATTGTGGCGGAATTAAAAATAGTATCTGCATTTTCCTGATATGGGAAGATATTTTCCTCCTCACCTTTTTTTACCATATTCCACGATTCGATGGTTGCCGCCGCATCTCTGCCTCTAAATTGATTGTCTCTTACCAAACGGCGAATCAAACGGCTGTCCGAGGTTGAAATTCTATTGTGATCGTCAATATTCAGCTGAGTAATGGCATTAATAAAAATTTTAAACTTATTTTCATTGGGAATTTCAGATGTTAAACTATCATTCAAGCCATGAATGCCTTCAATCACTAAGATTTCCTCCGCATCCAAATGAATATAGTTTCCATTATATTCCCTCGCACCTGTCAGGAAATTATAAGTCGGAATTTCCACCCTCTCCCCTGCGATAATATTTTTCAAATCCAGATTCAACTGCTTCAAATCTAAAGCATGAATGCTTTCATAATCCTTATTTCCCAATTCATCCACCGGAGTCAATTCACGGTTTACAAAATAATCATCCAGCGATATTTTATGAGGGCGCACACCCAAGGCCCGCAGCTGGATGCACAAGCGGTTGGCAAAGGAGGTTTTCCCCGACGAGGATGGCCCTGCAATCAAAACCATTTTCACTTGATCGATTTTATGAAAAATCTGGTCGGCAATTTGGGCAATCTTCTTTTCGTGAAGGGCCTCATTAATACGAATGAGATCACCAAATTCCCCTCTTACCAAGGTATTATTCAAATCCGCCACATTGGCCACACCCATGAGCTTACACCAGTTCATCTGCTCCATAAAAACAGCGCTGACTTTCTCCGGGTTTACAAAGGGCGGGATGGAATCCGGCTTTTTGGGATCGGGCATACACAGCATAAACCCATTTTCATGAGGAAGAAAATCAAACACATTCAGTACGCCGGTGGAATAGGGCATATAGCCATAAAAATAATCATAGAAGCCATCTACCTCATATAAATTCACATTAGAAGCCCGGCGGAAACGAAGAAGCTCCACCTTGTCCTGCATATTTTGCTCCTTCATGATGCCGATGGCCTTATTTTTAGCGAAGGTTTGTTTCACAATGGGGAAGTCCGCCTTGACATATTCCTCTATTTTTGCCTTAATCTCTTTCAAAAAAGCTTCCTCTGCGGTCAGCTTCCCCTTTACAGTAACTTCACAATATAAACTTCCTCTTAAGGAATGTTCAATGACCAAAACGGCGTCCTTACCATATAAATCCCACACGGCCTTGGCCAGCAAAAAAGAAATGCCTCTATGGTATACCCGCATACCGTCCAGGCTGGAAACATCCAGAAAAACCACAGGATCATTATTTTCATGAATGGTACTGCGCAGCTCCCGCAGGTAATTTCCCTGCTTGGCTACCATAATGCCGCCTTGGCAATGGCCCTGAAAGTTCTGAGCCAAGGCTCCATACGTAAGGCCTTTCTCAATCATAACGCTTTTTCCCATAACATTTAATTGAAATTGTTCCATAACATCTCCTCCTCTTTAAGTCAAGTACCATTTTATCAGTACTTGCATTTATTTTTTATTA
>ENA-UOOM01001095-UOOM01001095.1-fermentation-metagenome-genome-assembly--contig:-NODE-1095-length-27331-cov-108.982292_pt1 | contig 27331 bp, 31 predicted proteins | sample MGYA00245781_ERZ724031 | MGnify/ENA primary metagenome ERZ724031 (study PRJEB28704, sample SAMN03018317) | fermentation metagenome | biome: anthropogenic terrestrial biome; feature: soil... | reverse complement strand
ATCATTTGAACTAACGGAGGCCGTTCGGTAACATTATCATTTGACTTGACACGAGGGGCCTTCTGGCGCAGGCCCCTGATAATCACTTTGATATAAGTATTTACTTCCATTTTTTGCGTCGGTATCAACAACCCTAAGGACACCTGTTCCTATTGACCGATACATCAGATAGCTAGAAGTCCCTGAATGGCATAAACCTTGCGCATGACCAAGTTCATGGTGCATAACCGATCTTAAATCATAATAGTTTGAAGGGAGGGTCGGAGCTTGAGTCCCGTCGTAGAAAGCATAACCACTTCCTATGTTAACAACAATTTTGAATTGGTAAATTGGGTTACCCCAGACTGAAGCCTGAGCAAGACAACCATTGCAGCTACTAGCAATATTCGATGCTTGGATATGGTTAGAGCTTGAGCTATTAGAAGAAAATCCAAATGCCCCAAGTTGTGACCAATTACTTGCAGCAGAATTAAATCTACTAGACCAACCTGTACCTTGACTACTAAAACTTGAATCGATAACATAAGTCGTAGAAGTAGTAGACCATTTTCCCGACATGACGGTGTAAGCTTGAGCAATTGAGTTTTGAACTGAAATCAGAAGAACAAAGCTGAACAGAACTAATAAAATTGTAAGTTTTCGATTGATTTTATACATTTTGCTCCTTTATTACCTGTTAGCGTTTATAGAATACTGGATTATTGCCTTGTTGTCGCCAGTACTTTAACCGGTTTTATTCTTTTTCAAATTTGGAGTGTTCTTGGAAAAAAGCTCATTTTACATCTCCTCTAAAAAATAAAAAAGTATGGCATACATTGGTGAGCTATTCATTTGCTAAAGTAAAAGTATTATGTAATACCTCCTTTAAATACTTAGACCATGATTCTGTCATAAAGACCACGATCAGTCTATGGATAATAACTTATTGTCGAGCGGTCAACTTTTTTTAGAGTGTAATGGAGACGACGTTAAATCTACGTTAATTAAATTCTCAAACAAAGCGATAACTTTAAGACCCCCACAAGTGATTGAATCCATGAAATACCAAACAAATAAAACCGGTTAGGGAAAACGAATTTATCAGGCTAGAGAGAAGCTGCCACCATCAATCCGAAAATTAACTTCCCTGGCAAGAAACATTGCTTACAGCGAAATCAGAACACGATCGATATTAGATTGAAACACATGGCAAAAGGGAGAGGGAAATGAACTAAGACTTGCGTGGAGAATAAACACATTCTGACTCTTCGCCAGAATGTGTTTATTAATGAGATCTTCGTCAAATCTGATTAGTTACGCACGGGTAAAATGTCGTTTCTCCTAGTTATCATTAGTTTACATGGTCATAATCTTCTTGATCAAGCGCTTCGCTGTTCACTTTTCTACTTGTTGTTATGTTTTCAGATTGTTAGGTAAAATTGAAACAGTAGAGTTATACCCATTGGAAGCGAGTAAAAATGAGAGTGCCAAAATCCTTTGCTGTGCAACTTGAAGAAGAATTTTTTCATCTCAAGTCACTTATGGACAACTTAATAGATATATCACCGATAAAGGCATTCCATAATGACCCTTCAAGTGGAATCATAATCATTATTCCTGATTTTGAATGGGGAGAGGTTGATGAGCAACAAACGTTAATCCAATTAAGACTTCTAACTGGTTTCAAGAATTGGTTTGAGAAGTTTTACTTACTATTTAATTCAGCTCCTAAAGAGCTTATCCAACAGATTGAAAATATACAATCCTTCATTAACACATGGGTCCAAAAAGGAAGTAGTTGGGATTTACCGTCGAGCAATGAGAAAGCGAAAGTTGTATTCGATGAAAAAACAAAGAAGATACATGAACTTATAAACCTTTTAAAAGATTCTGGCTCTTCTACTGTCATACTAGTATTAGACACTAACTCATTAATTCTCGAACCCGATTTTTCCAGATACCTGAATTTAGTTGATAAAGAAAAGTTGACAATTTTTTTAATTCCAACTGTTCTAGCTGAACTCGATAAATTGAAAATAGTTCACAGGGATGCAGAATTCAGGCAAAAGATACTCTCTATAATCAACCGTATCAAAGGTCTCAGAAATCAAGGCAGTCTCTTGGACGGTGTGATAGTGCATAAATCAATTCTCATCAAAATGGTAGCCACTGAACCAGACTTCGAACATACGCTTCACTGGCTTGATAATGGGAATTCAGACGACCGAATAATCGCCTCAGCATTAGAAATTCAAGTAAGAAATCCTTCAGATACAGTAATCTTGGTTAGTTCAGATATAAACCTACAAAATAAGGCAGAAATGGCAAATCTCCCTTACTTAGAACCTCCAAAGAGAGAACAATCAATAAAGAATGAGGATTTTGATAATGGAGAAAACAAGCTTTTGTATAAAGCGTAATCTACCGCTTAATCTACCGGAATGGTAGAAAGAGCGGTAGATTACTCAAGCTTGATCTTATATCGAACACCCCGTCCAGCGCCAAATCGTTCTATCTTGCCTTCCTTGACCAGCATATTGAGCATCTCTGTCAATCGAGTTCTTTGTAAATCGCTGATAGCCTCCAGTTTGGAGCGGGCTACCATGGGATTCTGACCGATAAATAAAAGAATGCGCTCTTCAGTGGAAAGTTCTTCGGGCAGTTTCTCGTAGTTAATGACAGGGAGAACAACGCGTATGAGGTCTGTTGAAACTTCAAATTCCGGCTTGTCAGCATATCCTTCATATTCAAGTCTGATTCTTTCGATCCCTGTACCAAACTTCTCAATAATAGCGAGACGATGGAAAACCTACGCGATAATCACGTTACGTGGGATAGAGATTTGGCTGTACAGGTAAGCTGATTCGCTGATTCCATCAGGCAGTCCCCTGGGGGATGTGATCTCTATCCTATTTTGGTACATGGCAAATTGCACAGCTCCATTTAGGTCGTACCACAAATCGATAAAAGCATTCGAGTAGCTTTCTACTAAGATTTTTTCACTTCACATTTAACGTAGATTTAATGTCCGATCCTGTAACATAATAGTTAGAAGTACCCGTCTAACATAAGAGATAAACCAATTTTGATCGGAATATATGCAGGCAAAATAGGAAGGAACTGAAATGAAATCCCGAAAGTACTTTTGTCAACCACTATTCAAACTGTTGGTCGTATTATTAATGCTCTTTGTCGCCTTCCCTTCGATTGGATCTGTGGTCCCAGTCACAGGTTTCCCCCTGAATAAAGGGCATATCTTGTTTTCAGAGAATATTCAAGCTAATTTACTCAACGATACAGATATCAAATCAGTGATTTACAAATACTTTGAGACCAAATACGAGAGTCAAAGATCATTGCTAAAGAAAGAATTTTCAACCCTTGTATATGACAATACCCACGATTGGGTAAAGCAAGAAAATGATAAACGAGATATAGAATTATATATTGCCTCCAAATTTGACTTAAAATATATAAATTATTACTTTGAGCTTTTCATTGATCAGATTATTCTTTCTGATGATGTCGCAACGGTATATTTATATGAGAGTCATGACGTCGTATTTGAAGCCTCCGCACCTGAAGTTTCTAGCTTATCTGGTCTGCGACACATCATCACCCTTCGTGAAACCCCGACGGGATGGTTAATCCAAGAGGATCAATATGAAGATGAATTGTCGAAACAGTTGAGTTTTATGACTGTGTCTGATATCAAGAGTATAATTGATGAAAACCATAATAAAGATTTACAAATTAATAATTATTCATCAGGGCCAAGTATAAATGAGGGAACAAGGTTTCTATCTAACAACCCTATGTTAGAAAATAAAACTTACAACGGAAGCGATGCTGCAAGTTATGCTGATGACCACACAAGCGACCTGCCTGGTTCTTCAACATATAACACGAACTGGTATAAAACCGAAGAAAGTGATTGTGCTAATTTTGTCTCTCAAGCGATTTACGCAGGTGAAGGAAAAACGCCTCCAGATGCAAGTGGAATGGGTAATGACTATCAGACAGATTGGTATTACGTTTTCAACAATCCTATGGGAAATCAAAATGGATCCGGCTCTCTAGCCTGGATAAGAGTTCAGGAAAAATTCAATTTTATTACTGGAAATACCAATAAAATTGGACCTTACGGATACCTAGCGATGCAAGGATATTCAACTTATTGTGACATCGGCATTGGCGGTGTTGTTCAACTTTACGATGTCAACGGCAATAGAATCTGGGATCATGAAGGTATTGTCGTGCAAATTAATGATTGTTGGTCGATGTCACAAGTTTTGGTGGACGCTCATACAACGAATCGTAAACACTATCCATTATCAAATTGGGCAAGTTTTACCTGGCGAGGAATTCATATATCTGGGTGGAGAAGTAATTAACTCCAACCTCTTGCAGATGCAAGAGCAACTCTAATCATGAAAGGTTTGCCAGATATGAACAAATTTCGCCTTTTTCTCCGTCCTGTTATATTTGTTTGCTTAGTTGTTACAGCATGCTCATCAGTTGGTCTTCCGGCACCGACTGCCCCAAACACTCCAGAACCGACTTTAACACTTTCCTATCCAACCTCCAACTTTAGCCCACTTAGCACAATTGATCCTTATAACTCAAGTTCAGCTTGGGATGTTCTTTATGAGACCCCAATCAATTCGGTACAAGGCTTGAATTCCGAAGAAATACTGATTCTTCTGATTTCAAAATGGCTAGAAGAAAAGAAGCAGGCTTCGATTCCTGGAGAGAAATTAAAAGAATTTATAGTCGATTCAGAATTGCACTTATTAGAATGGGAAGCTGATTCCGGTTTCATTCTCGTAGCAACGGCAAAGTTTCATATCGTTCCAGAAAAAAAAATAAACAATAATTGGGCTTCGATGTTGCTACAAATCCCTGAGGAAGGTGATATTTGGTGGCACCTTGCCGAAACCTTTGGACTTGAAAAAAATGAGGAAAACTATATTCTGCGGAACACAAACGGTTGGGGTACTTAATTAATCTTTTTTTCAGCGAGTAAGCATATGATGTTTAGTTTAGTTTAGTTGACTTGCCGCTCCCACGATGCCCCGAAATGGTGTTAATCTACTCTAGCCAACTCGAAAGCAAAACGCTTTCGAGTTTTTTACAGTATAACCTTGCATCACAATTGTTTTTGAAACATGCTGTAAGTCAATCAGTGGCAGATGAATGTCAGTCGGATTCAATTCACTTATTGAAGATGGTTGGGAAAAGTCACAAGATGCCCCGGTATAAATCATGTGAAGTAAAACTGAGGGCTGCAAGTCTTGCCACGACAATTTTTTAAGTAAGATTCAAGCATGGAAAAAGTTTTGCTTAACCGGCTGCATTTTCCAATTTAAGCTAAGCAAGTGGACTCTAATTTCACGCAGTGTTAAAGCAAGCCGCACCTTGCGACATATCTTCTTTTTATGAGCAATTGGGCTTGAGAGGGTCCGTTCTGGATTGGTTTTCCTACTCGATGCATAGTGCGATGAAGTGCTCAACGGAGTGAAAGTAGAACAACCCCCTGTCAGCTTTTCCAAACTGCATACCGCAACGAAAGTATTACAAAAATTGTGTCTTTGGAGAATCCATTTTTTCTACAATTCTATAGGAGAGCTTTCAATAAATGCCTGGTCAATTTGCCTCCTCGCGGCTTGAATCTTTTTCATATTCTCTTGGATACTTTCATATTTTTTAGACAGTCCTTCTAGCTGGTTTCGCAATGTCATCTGCTCTATTTCCAGAGGTTTGCTTGGTGGGAATGGGTCTTTGATTCCTTTACCCTTCAAAAAATCCTCGGCAGCTTTTACCACTGCTCCATCATACAGGCTTAGCTCTTCAAAATAAGACATGGAAAATTGGTGAGATTCAAGAACTTTTAGTTGCTTAATGATCTCTGAAATCTCGTTAATTTTTCGCTCTAATTTGCAGAGTTCGTCTTTGGTGCTTTCCAGGCTTAAAAGGAGATCTTTTTGTTTATTACATAACTTTTCGTAAGAGTCAATTCCTTTTTCAGCGATGACTTTCATCGCTTTTTCCGTAAGCTTCAACTCGCGGAAGGCCATAGGAGTTCTGCTTTTTCGCATCCTTCTCTTTGGAGTATCCTCGCCAAGGCTTTGAGCAGCTATCCGTTGCTTGATTCGAGATTCCGAATAACGATAACCTAAGCTTTCAGCCCAAGTAAAGCGCAGATCTCCTGCTTTTCGAAAGGCCAGGTTTTTTCCTTCCCTCACTTCTACCCCCAGTATCTGCAGTTTCATAAGAAATTCCTCGTAGCTGAGGCTGCGGTGTAACGCCAGGTCAACAGCTCTCCGAATTTGATTTTTCCAACTTGTGCCGTCTTGATATGCCAGATATTCTTTATAAGATTTCCCTCGATCCTGTATTGGTTCCACGATGGATAAGCCATATTCTTCACACAGTCTGTCACTGATTTTCCGAATCTGATAGTAAGACTTTCGATTGGAGACAAACTTACGGTAATCCGTGAAATTAGCAGCACAGAAGATCAGATGGTTATGGACATGATCCTTATCAACATGAGTGCACAGTACGTACTCATATTGATCTTTTAAAAAACCGTTGGCTAATTCGATACCAATCTTATGAGCCGTTCCGGGATCGGTCTCACCAGGCTTGAAGGATTGGATTAGATGAAAAGCTAGATTGTTTCCTTTTTGCATGCAATGAGAAAGTGTAAAACTGAATTCCAAATCTGCCGTTTCAGGTGCACAGGCAAAGCTTGTTACCAGCAAACCCGCTTCAGTCTTCCCTCCAGCAACCACATATGTTATGGCTTTTTTCAGCGAAGACTTGATAGGATGGATCTTTGTAATCGCCAGATTTCCTCCAACATTTCCTGTATAGCTTTCAGATCAGATTGGTAGATCTCACCTGTGGCGTTAAGGTGATGAGCGATTTGGTTGATATTGATACCGATCATTCTTATTTGTCGGGTGTGTTCCTTTAAATAAGCATAATCAATATGGATCACATAACCATCGATGGCAACCTTGCGTAGATATGCGCTGCGTGAATTCATACCAATACTTTTTCGTTTCTTTTCAATCCGTTGAAGTTCATCATCATTGACATAGAATATGATCAGGTTCGTTCTTGTTCTCATGCTTTTTCTAATAACCCTTTCACTAACGCTTCAGTAAATCCAGAATTATTCAGCAAGATAACGGAGTACCTTTTGCGGATGTGTATATACACTTCCTTTGCTTGCTCAAACGTACTTTCCTTTCACTATATTAAACAATTCAGCGAAACAATTTGCTATGATGAGGAAGATGTGTTTAACGCGGATTTAACATAGGTCTGTCTATAATGTGCTTAGACAATTTTTTCTGATTCATATAAAAATGTATAGCGATGATTGAAAGGAGAAATTAATGGAAAAAGTAGAGTTAGGCTGGTAATGGTCCTGACTATCTGTGCCATCGTAATCAGCGTGCTTGGTATCGGAATGGCTTATGTTGTTTTTGGTGGTGGGTTTGTCGGGGGAGGATACTGGGCGTGGGAAACAATCCCAGGCTTAATGGCAAAATCCACATATCAGCACCAGAGTTCATATCATTCCGCATCAGCACAGGTGGGGTCGGGCTCGTTTGTCTATCAACATGAGCCACCTAATGTGCAAGCGACTGCAACTGCCAGGGGCGTTGGCACCACCAGTGCTTGGTGCAACAATCAGTAGTTCAGAGTAAATGACGAAGAGACTGAATATGAAAAAGCTCGAAGAAACGAAAGTTTTCTATCAGTATTGTTTTTTGTTACTGTTTGAAGGATCTTTTGTTGCAAAGCAAAAAATTATGATATTAGTGTGAATAAGTCATATATCGAAGCATGAGTGTCAGACTCTTAGTTTTATTAATATCTTTCGTTAATGGAATGTTTTTGCCATACAAAACAATCATGATAAACAAAGTGTTTCAAGAAGACAAGGCAACGCTGCTCTCTACTCAATTATTACTATCGCTCATCTTCCGATCTCTTGGCCTATTAGTTATTGCTGACAATCACTCATCAGAATATGCTCTTTTGGTACTAATTTTGGTTTTATTCTTTTCTATCGATCCGTTCAACTTTTTTACGGAAGGGAAATTTATGTTTTTGCCAACAGCGCAACCGTAACACAACGTAGGCTGGAGAGGTGAGATGATGGCCAGAGCAAAAGAATTAATTGTTGGGGGTGCAGGTAACCAAGGACGTCTCTATAAGGATCTGTTATCACAACAAAGCGACTTAGTTGAAAAAATACTTGTTTATGATCCAAATCTACGTGGTGATGTGAATCGTTCTTGGATTATCAATAAGTTCCCAGATGATGTAACAGTATTTGACATAGCACTAATTACAATACCGCATTCATTTCACTTCGAGATGACCAGACATATGTTGGATTTGGGAAAGCACGTCATTAAGGAAAAACCACTCGCATGTTCATCTGAAGATGCTCGATCATTAATCAACCAAACTGTCGAAAAGAGATTGTCATTATTCACGACAACGCAACGACCATATACATTAATGTTTAAACGATTGAAGGATAAAGTAATTCCGTCCGATGTGCATAGTTTCCATTATATCTATCAGAAAAACTTTCTCTATCCAGACACAGGCTGGAGGTCACTTTACAAATATTGTAGAGGTGGTGTTTTGTTAGATATGGGTTATCACATAATTGATTTGTTAAATAGGTTTTTTGATTTACCTGTCCGGGTAACAGCCTCGTTTGGTTATTTCTTTGAAGAATGTAAAAGCGAGAATCTGGAAGATACCGCCTTACTTACCCTCGATTATGGAAATTGTAAAGGGACGGTTAAGATTTCCAGGCATGATTACTCAAAAATGGAATCCTTTAATATTGTTACTCACACACATTCAATTCAAGCAAATACCAAAGAGATCACTGTGAGAGGGCGAAACGGTGATGAGTTGATTGAGTGTTTAGATGATATCGAGAGACTAGTGCTGGTTCGCATGTTAAAGTTTTTTTTACAAAATATTTCTAATCAAGAATTCATACGCTCAGAATTAGAACTACATTTTAAAAACGTGCTTTTAATAGATGCCTTATATAAAAGTGCTAAGTTACACAAATGGATTGAATTATCAGAATTGCTGGAAGGAGAAAAAGTAAAATGGAAAAATTAGCTATATTTGGTGGTAAACCAGTTGTTCATATTCCACATCCCCACGAAAAATGGCCGCCAGATGCGAAAGCCGATGAATTAAAAGAGATTGCTAGCCAACGCAACATTGACATTTCACTCAAAGGCCGTTCGGGCATTGTGCTTGAATTGGAAGACGAGTTTAAAAAGTTCATGGATCAGCAAGTTGAGTATGTAATCACATTCAATTCTGGCACATCAGCCTTACTGGCAGCATATTTTGCCCTAGGTATTACCGATGGCGACGAGGTGATTGGTCCCTGCCTAACATATCATGCTGCTTTAAGTCCGATGTTTATTCTCGGAGCAAAGCCAGTATTAGTAGACATAGATGTCATTACACGTGGAATTAATCCTGAAAAAATTGAGGAGTCGATAACAAGATAAACAAAGGCAATTACTGTTGTTCACCAATGGGGGCATCCTGTTGATATTGAAGATGTGCTTTCAATAGCAAAAAAGTATAACTTATATGTGATTGAAGACTGTTCTCATGCACATGGAAGTAAGTACAAAGGGAAACTTTGTGGGACGTTTGGAGATGTTGCCATTTTTTCGCTTCAAGCGAATAAAGCTGTTTTCGCTGGAGAAGGAGGGGTTTTAGTAACGAATAATACTGATGTACATGATAAAGCCACACTTCTCGGTCATTATCGAGATCGGTCGAGGGATGAAGTAAAAAACTCCAGATTGAATCAATATTGGGTAACTGGTTTTGGACAAAAAATGAGAATGTCGACTCTCAATGCTGTAGTAGCAATTCATTCATTGAGAAATTTCGGAGAAATCAAAAAGGGAAGACACCAGTGTCTCTCTTACTTTAATAGAAGACTCGAAGAAACGGAATGTGTAAAACCACTAGAGATGAAGAGCTATATTGATATAGGGGCATGGTATGGATTTAAACCATTATTCAATCCTGAAAAAATAGAGGGAATACCCAGAAGTGTCTTTATAAAAGCACTTCAACAGGAAGGTGTTGAGGTAAATGCGCCGTCTGCGCCGATACTCTCACGGTTACCGCTTTTTTATGAGAAAAATCCATTCACAATAAAAGAAAGTGAAAAACGCATGGTGAACTATGAGGAAAGATATCCAGTAGCTAGCTATGTGGAGGCAAATGCTTTATCTTTGCCAACTTTTTATTCATGGAAAGATCATAAGGACACAATTAATCAATATATCGAAGCAATAATTAAGGTGAGAAGAAATGCCAAACAACTTAAACAATGAAGACAAAAACCTACAAATAATGGGTTTTATTGATGAGAAAAGTTTTCTAAAAGGGTTTATTTCAAAATATGCTATGACAGCTGGGTCGACACACTTTGATGATTGCGTATTAATTGATTTAAACAACTACAAGAATATTCCAGACCCTTTATTAGTTTATTCCATAGATCATCCGTCTAAAATATCCAGGCTATTGCCAAAAGAATTGGAGTGGAGATTCTATGGAAGATGGGTAGCAGCATGTACTTGTAGCGATGTTATAGCTATGGGAGCTAAACCTAATGGTTTTTCTATGGATTTAACCATTTCAAAGGATATTGAAGACCATCAGTTGGCGCAAATTTATGATGGAATTGAGGACGTACTAAAAACATATGACACAGAATTCGAAGGCGGAAACCTTGACGTTGGTGATAACATAGAAATTGTTGGATTTTCGTGGGGATTGACATCAAAACAAAATGTTATTAGGCGACACGGGGCAAAGCCGGGTGACATAATTGCTGTTACGACTACCTTGGGCATTGGTTGGGCTATCTACCTAATTCAAGAGCTGGGATTGATGGATAGTTTGGAGCCTGTTTTTAAAGACTCTCTTTCAAACTACAATTCCATGCCAATCTCACCCTGCGGTCCGGTTGTCGAGATTGTCTCTAAGCTACCAAAGGCTATTACATCTGGTATGGATTTAACGGATGGATTAGTTGAGTTTCTATATACTATTCGAGAAAAAAATGGTTACGGCTCAATAATCTTCGGATCAGACTTGCCAATAAACCCTGTGATAGAGGTGGTATCTAAGTATTGTCAAGTGGATTCTACTCTGTTTAATTTCGAACCGGGTTATGATACTCCAAGAAATCACTGTTATACCATCTCACCGGAGTATCTGGCAGAAGTTAAAACCATTTATAACAAGTATAGTTGGGACTTGTTTGAAATTGGTCAAATAATTGAAGATAGCACAATTAAGTTTGTTAGGAAAAACCGAATGGAAATAGAAATCCCGTTTTTTTATGACGATCAGTTTAAAAAATCTTCAGTGATTAGTAGATGGCGCGAGTTTATTAATCGAATTTCTGGAAAAGAGATTTGACATGGAAGAAAAACCGAAGATCCCGCTAAAAATTATTGCCTTGATGGGAAGCGTTATCATTTCTCAAATCGGATTATCGGTCTACATCACCGCCCTGAATTGGCGGGTACTTGAATTTTCCAATTCCGCTTTCTACACCGGTGTGATTGCCACCAGTATGACTTTACCGCAATTCCTTTTCTCGCTTGCGGGCGGTGCTATTGCAGACACTAAGGAGAAATTACGATCGCTCCGCTTCATCATTACGGTCCAGGCGCTGGTTGCATTTTTGTTCAGTCTGGTTTCTGCAAGACTCTCGTTTAATTTTTGGACAACGTTCGCGATCTCATTCTTGTTGGGCACATTAAGTGCGATTTGGCAGCCGATTTACCTGTCTTACATCCCTAACCTGATTGATAAAGCTTATGTACCATTTGGAATGAGTTTGAGTTTGATGGGGCTTTATGCTTCGCGTTTTTTTGGTCCGATGATTGCTGGGTGGCTACTAAATCACTACTCTACATGGACGCCTTACGTCGTGTATTTCTTTAGCCTGCTGCTTCCTCTATTGGTGCTTTACTTAGTGAAATTGCCTATTTTAGTTGTCGCACCATCAAAGTTAAATGCAAAAAAGACATTTCAACCGAGTGTAATATTGCAAGACAAAGCAATCCTGGCTCTATGGTTGATCAACGTGGCATTATCGCTTTTTATCATGTCCATCTTCTCGATCATCCCCTATTTTGCTAAGAATATTTTTGGGCTGGATTCGACAGGGATGAGCAGGTTGATGTCTGCTTGTGGGATGGGGCAAATGATTGGAGCTCTGCTTTCGATGGCGATTGGTAAACGGAACGAGCTGGGATTCGGGAAGAACCAATTCTTAGGCTATGTTCTGATGGGCATTTCATTACTGTTGTTTACCGTTAGCAGTAATATGATTTTGGCAATAATCGCTCTTTTATCGATGAACATCCTGCATGGAGTTTTATCCCCACGAGTTAACACAGTTATTCAAACCTATGTCCCAGAGAACATGAGAGGAAAAGTGCAAAGCATGTTCTTGTTAGTATTTGGTTTTGTGCCATTCGGACAATTTCTATTAGGCTTACTTACAACTTCAACTGCACCGAGAATTGGTGCCATTATATATGTTTCACTATTTTTAATCACACTCTTAGTTGTCTTCTTAAAAAATGATGTGCTATTCCAATTACAGCAAGAAAACGGTTCAGTATCTTTAAAGAAAGAAGAATAACATGGATGAATTAATGGTTAACGCTTTTATAGGCATATTAGAATGCGATGAAATAAGCATGGGATTGATGTTTATTGAATCAAAAAAGGGTATAGAATGCGCTATAAAGTTTTCTAATTTACCCAAAATGATTATGTGCACATCAAATGATGAAATTGCTGCTTCATGCATAAAGATGTCACTACATTGTATAAAACTGCCTAAAGAATTAAGCTTTAACCAAGAAGCAATGAAGTTATATTGCATCACTAAAAGCCTTTTGAAAGGGATGGTTAAACCTGACTCTAAACTAATTCTCTTTTATGGAGATGGCCAAAAAGAGACAACAATCGAATTGGTCCTGCCAAGAGAGGATATTCCCGCATTACAAGCAATACTCGAGATCGTATCTGAGGGAATATCGAGTATTGAAGTGTTTCTATGCTGCTTTGAATTGGCATTTTCTCTGGCAAGTGCCAGACACCCGTTCGTAAAGGGGACAATGATAACAGTAGGAGATCATATACATTTGATGTCACACAGTAGACCTTTCATGTTTGAACCATTTCAATATTATGCGAATAATGAAAAGTCTGTCTTAAACCAATCCATATGGAAAACAATTGAGCGGTATTCACGACTTGACTCAGCCTTCATACTGGATGAAAGTGGTTGTATTCAATCCGTAGTCGAATTGATTACACCACCGGCTACTATTGGAGAAGTTATGCCAGGTTTAGGTAGCCGACATTCCACAGCAGCTTCAATATCAGGACAGTTTAACTGTTATGTGTTAGTTATCTCTCAGACAGCAGGAGATGTGTCAATTTTCTTAAGGGGAAATAGGATACTAAAGTTGAAGAACAGGTATAGATAACTATATGCTTAAAACACAGTAAATCGAAATGAAATCTATGTTCAATAAGCAACTTAATTAATCCAAGCGGTTTTCATCGACTGGTTATTTATATATCGATGGTAGCTTCATGCGTATTCTCGAAAAAAAACCATTCGCTTTCGGGGAGATAGCGGTTCCTCATATCCTTGTAACTGTTTTTGCAGGACTTGAAGTTCATCGTATGCCCTAAGTATTCCCGCTTTTTGAGGATAGAACAAAACGTGGAACTACTCCATCTGACCGGGTTTTCAAAGAGCTTGTGTTGGTGCAAAACTGAACCTTTTTTGCCAGGTAGAACCCAGGTATTTCGACGTAATCTATTCCAAAATTTTGCTGATCCGATAGGGACCATTGCCTTCCATGGTGAGTTGTAAGATTCGCTTCACGACAGCAGAAGCTTCATCATCAACCACCCATTGGTTCTTATCTTCAGGAGATTTGAGATATCCATAAGGTGGGCAACCAAGGTATGTTTCCATGCCAAGCCCCTTGCTCTGAAGACTGCCTTGATTTTCTTGTTGTACTGGTGGAGATAGAACTCATTTATTACCTCCCGAAAAGGCGTGAAATCATCTTCTTCTCTGTAATCGTAATCATTACTTGTTCATGTATCCCTTATCAGAATTGGGTAAGGATTCTTGGTGGGTTGCGCCACAAGCAGTGATTTTATCCGTTTTGAAAATCCTGATCTCTATTGATTAGAAATACCAATTTCATAAAAGTCTGCTGATTGATCGTTTTTTAGCTGCATACGTTTGCCAACACCTTTATTAATATCAAATACTAACTTTGGATTTGCATCTGAAAGGTATCTAAAATTAGGGTGCTTGGTAACATCGTATTTTTCAGACAGAAACGGACGCTCGCCCCGAAGCTGCAGGATACACTTGGAATTGTCCAAAACAGCTAATTCATCCTGGCTCATTAGCTCCTTCCCCATTCTTTGATGGCTGATCCCATGCGATTTCTCTCGCCCTCGGTTCTCAGAAGTGTTATCCAGATCAATCGTCTCTTTTCCTAATAACTCTGAAATTTCCTTGAGCGTGGTCCTCTCCTTCCCACCTAAGAAGAGCATGCTGTCACAGTTGCCTATGATCGTCTCGGCATGATCTTTATAGAGCGCTTTTAGCTGACTTTGCGCTTGCAGAACGATACAGGCTGAGATCTCTCGAGAACGAATTGTGGCAATCAAGCGTTCAAAGCGTGGGATTTGACCGAAATTGGGGAACTCATCCAAAAGACAGCGCACATGGATGGGCAACCTGCCACCGTAAACATCATCAGCTTTATCACAAAGCAGATTGAACAATTGCGTGTAGAGCAAGGCTGCTACGAAGTTGAAGGTATCATCCGTGTCACTGATGATCACAAAAAGCGCAGATAACCGATCTCCCAACAAGTCCAGGTCCATTTCATCGTAACTCATCAGCTCCCGTAATTCGTAGATGTCAAAAGGGGCCAAACGCGCGCCACAAGAAATCAGGATCGATTTGGCGGTCTTCCCAGTTGCCATTTGACAAGGTTTAGTTATCAAACATATTAAAAGGGAGGCGTATATTGTGGGTTCTTACTTGATAAGGGTATTGCGTATGCAATCCAAGTATTAAGTCGTAATCGCAAAGATATCCTCTAAAGACCGTTTATTTCTTCTTCCAAATCTCGCACTGTATTAATTACTTCTTCAAAATCAGGCTTCTCGCCGAACAGCATGTCCTTCATGATTTCATAATCTGCTCTCAACCTCGCCATTCGATAGTCCGGGGCGACAAGTTTAAATGTTCCCGGAACAGCTTCTTCATATTTTGCCCAAACTCTTGGATAGAACTTCATCTTAAAATCTACCACTTTTTGTAATAAACTTAATCTGGAAAACGCCGCGTCTTTTACCGGTGACTTGGCTATGCAAGACAGATCATAAAAATGCCTTGAATAGCGTGGCGGCATTGCCAATTGTTCCGGACGATTTGCTTCATGATGAAGAATGGTGGCTTTTTCCCAAAAGGTCCGTTCCGGAGCAACTGTTAGAATCTTTGTGGATTTCTGTTCGAAAACATCTGGGTAACTATCGGCTGCATAAGAGCTTATCTGAGCGATTTCCGCTGGTGTCCACGCTGCCAGCGCTCCAATTTCGAGACGGATTATCTGTAGAGTCGCTTTGTTGGTATACAAACGTGGATAAACGAAATTAACCGTCTGTTTATCCGTTACATCAATTGAAACTTCCGCGTCTTTTCCCATAGCTTCAGAGAGACCGCTTTTGATTTCCGGACAGAAGATGTCAGATAAAAAATTCTCTGCCCGGAGGTTTGCGTCTTTATTGAAAGCATCTTGCTTTGTTTTTGAGCGTTGCTTCCAGGGCTCATCTCGTTCGTAACCAAGCACACACCAATCCAGAATGATATCGATGTCTTCAGAAAATCTAATAATGAGACGAAAAGCTTTAGAGAGGCTTGTGCCTCATTTGAAGGAGATGGAATCCTTCCATCGGGAATGATGAAACAGGTGATCCAGTGTAAAACAAACCCAGAAATCTTTTTCAACGATTGCATCAGGCAGTCCCATGCGGTCAGCCGTATTCCGAAAAAGTTCTTGTCTAGCGCTATCAGATAAGTTGGCTACTGCTCTCATTTATTGTCACTTTCACACACCTGGCGGATAAGATCATAAACCCAATCAGTACTTTCACTGGCTTCTTCCAAAAGGACTTTTTTATCAGACTTACTTAGTCTGCTTCTTAGCCTCTGGACGATTTCTGGCGTAACACCTTCTTTTCCCAAGGTTTTCAATGCCTGAACCACTAAAGTTGTGGTGTAAGAAAGCCCGGTGATTTCCTTATTGGTTCGGGTCTTGAATTTCAGTTGTGTGTTTCCCCATCGAAAATTTCGGTAGGGGCCATCGCTAACGTAAGTCCAAACGGAAGGGACTTGCGTTGATAGACCCAATAAGTTCAAGGCGTTCAAACCACTTGGAGCGATGGTCCAATGATAGTTGCGTGCGATTGCTTTGGCTACCAAATCAGGATCTGCTGTCACGTATTCATCTAACAGCTGGCTGTATTTCGGCTTCTCATAAACGCCTTCGATGACCCTTCGTAATATGCCCCTTTGCGTCATTCGATTCAGGCTCCGACGTATGGTGTCTGTATTTGCAATATCTGCAAAATCAGAACTTACAAAGACAGAGCCCTCTTCGGCTTCGTCAGTTCGATTGATTATTGATTGGGTGTAACCTTTATCTGTCATATCCACGCCTCTACCATGTCCCGAATATTATATAATATATGGGACGTTGAATCAAGAAAGTGATTTAGGTCAAGCGTTGGTAATGAAATCCATTCATTTCACCGGTGATTTATCTGGAAAAAGTTGTTCAATAAAAGTGCTCACGCTCTTTTCAGATAAGGTAACTAATTAATATATTATATCGATGGGGCAGCAAACTAGTGTTGCCCCTCTTTTATCAAGAGTCTCGCTACTTTTTCAAGTCATCAACGCTATTTAATTAAAAGTGAAACACTTCTCCCTTTTTACGCGTCTTATTAAATAGAACATATATTCTGTCTTAGTTGTAGTGTTGTTGATTCTACAAATAGCATTAACTTCCGTTCAAATCATTAAGTTAAATCAATATGTTGCGCTAACTTTAGGGCCCACAAAGGCATCCCTTGAAAACCAAGATATCGAGTTTGTGGAGGCTATTCCAATAAGTGACGATCCCTATATCGGAAACAATAATCATCCTGTAGTTACAATTGTTGGGTTTCTTGATTTTTCTTGTCAGCATTGCAAATCTGCCTATCAAGCGATCATGCCTCTAGTTTATGAACATCGTGATTCAATCCAATTCGTGCTGAAAGATTTCCCAGTTAAAACACCTGATATTGAAACAAGTCTTCTCAAGATCACAAATTGTCTACCAGCCAATCTAGTTATTGGGAATTTGTAGATTACATATTTTCTTCAGACGCTCCAATAACAGACCTTAATCTAATAAGTAGGGTAGAGAATCTGAACATCGATCATTCAATGTTCAACGAATGTGTTTCAAATGGAACCTACATAACCGAAGTCGAACAGGATATAAGTGAAGGAAAGAAAGTTGGAGTGATCGGTACACCAACCTTTTATGTAAATGGATACAGGATTAACAATTGGAATTCGGTTCCATCAATCATAAACATGCTTCTAGAGATTAACCAGTCAAATTGAAAAGAGGTGGAAAAATGAAGAAAACTCTAGTCATTGTGCTATTAGTCCTAATTGTTGTTGAACTAGGCCTTTTTGAATTAGTTATGCCCGTTCAAGGGAGCCAATGCTCTCAGCAAATTGATGCCTCATGCCAGTCACCTTGCGAATGTGGTGGTGGTTGGTATTGCTCAAGTGATAAAGTAAATGTAATTTACTATTACAGGCTTCCTATCATTCACACTTGTGTTGGCTCTGAGCCTGTGGAATGCTCATATTGGTGCCTGTGTTGCCCATGCAACATATCTGATAAGTGTATTATGCCTGGAGATACATGCACTTAGTCAAAACAAGGTCTTTTTGATTATCATCCTCATAGCAAGCTACGAGGAATTGCTCTCGTGAAAGATAATTAATTCAACAAACGCTATCATTGTTGCAACTTTTTCGCGCAAATACCAAATAATTTGGTTTTGAATTGAATAAGAACTATTGTCAGCGATAATACCATCTATGGAGATGACGCCTGTATGTCTACATGTGAAAATAATTCTAGGCAGATGGTAAGCTTGAGAAACAACATTTATATCAGAAAGGTTGTATTCCTGAAATACATTTTTGCAGGTCTCAAGCGTACGCGAACCTTTTGAGTCAATAATTATCATTCCATCCGGGACTTGTAATGATCTTAACGTTGATAGGATAAGTTCTTGTTCATTGGGTTGATCCAATGAGGTGCTTACAATTATCAAATCTGTCTTGCCGCTGTGAAATAATCCAGCAGCTGTCTTAAGCCTATCCATAAATACACCGGAGATCTCTCCAGACTGATAAACACCAGCCCCGAAAACAACCGTTGCATGATGATACCTTGCGTTCTCCCAGTTTTTGATTTCATTTTTAGTTGAAATCCCAATAGTAATATTGACTAACACTATTAATAAGCATGTGACAGCCGTTAATGCAATGACTATATTCATTGCTTTTCGCAAAAAATGGTTAGCCTCTAATCGATAAATACGCTCAATAACCTGAAAAAAAAGAAATTGAGCACAAAATAATAAAGACGAAATAAACACAAACGAGAAACTTCCGAATCCAGAAAACCTTAGAACACCTGGGCCAATATAAGCATACTTATCAAAAACAAAAAAAAGCAAACTAACGATGAACAGTAGTAGGTCGAGAATAAGCATGACTGTCCAAAAAGCATCCTTTTCCCCTTTTGATTTTTTTCTTTGAAAGAACCTAAACATAAAAATTAAAAGGGATGATAAAAGAACGAATTTAACCGCTAATATCAATGTTGCAGTAGACAATATGGAGTCAGGGAATTGGAAGAACTTAGTTTGGGTAACGAGCAGAATGCAGGCAGCCGAAAAAACTAAGCTGACATAGGCAAAAATATTAATCCGTTTCAGATTGAGTTCTTTAGTATCATTTTTTATCATCTTAATTAACCAGATTTTTGTACAAACAAAATTATACCTGAGTAAGTTCAGAAACATATGGGATGATAGGTCTTTACAAAAAAGCACATCGGAATCATCCTAAAGGGTGAGAAACTCTCATGTATTCAATTTTGACCTCCCGGATGACATGGAAGTCTTCGTGCACCGCATCGGCCACACAGGTCAGGCAAAATGCACCGGAGTTGCCATTTCTTTGGCACAACCCTCCGAAAACGCACTATTCGCGAAATTGAACGCCTTACCCAGCAGGTCATGATCGAAGCGCAGATCGCAACCGCACAGGACATCCATGGCAATCAGTACTAGATCCTCAATGCAGACTTTAATAACCTCTTGACTGATCCCTTCTTGTGGAAAAACCAGCAATTAGTTAGTCACCTTCCAGGAGGAAACTCGGTCATTCAATGCGCCAAAGCTACTACAGTTTGCGAAGCAAGAAGCAGAATCGCCAGCATAGTTTGCCAAATCGTATACATAAATATTATTGCACCCGGAATAACCAGAGCCAGAACTGATACGATTATCAACAGAAGCAGAAACCTGACTGACTCCATAGCTAATGCTTGATGAGCACATGGATGAACCATAGTATCGAATTAATACGCTATCAAAATTTGTTTTGTCGAAGAAAGATGCCAAAAAATATGTGGTGTTTACTTCAAAGTCAGGCAAATAAGCCTTAATCCCACAATTCAATCCTAATATGGAAGAAGTAGTGTTACCTGGTTGCAATGGCTCTAAGAACACATTGCAGATGATATCGGCATCAGATAAGTAATCGTTCTCATGTATAACATCCATCGCAGTACCTGAAACGGTGTTACCAGAACAGAAAAAAAGAAGCGTTGTAATTAGGAGCATCCTATAAGAAATATTAATAGTGTGGTGCTTCATTGTTCTCCTTTTGTTTTTTACTTGGGGTAATGGGTTCTTGGTAATGTGGGATGAAAAGCTCCACCTCAGTACCGGAGTTTGGAACACTTTTTATTAATACCCGACCTCCTAATCTGTCTACCAGCGATTTCACAATCGATAATCCCAGACCGGACCCACCAGTCTGTCTCGATCTGGATTTATCGACTCGAAAAAATCGGTTGAATATTTTACTAAGATCATCTTGATCTATCCCGATACCATTATCTATTACGTGAATTTCACAACCCTCTTCAGTTTTGTTAGATGAAATGACAACTTTCCCCCCCGGTTTGTTATACATGATAGCGTTCTCAACAAGGTTGGTAATGATTGTTTGGAGAAAAAGTTGCTCAGTGTTGATCGATATATTTGAGACAATCAAATTCTGGATATCTACCTTTTTTTCTCTGGAAAGTGGTAACAAAATTTCTATACTTTCTGATACGAGATTTCTTACACCAACAAGTGTTGGTTGAAATTCACTCTTGGTGGATGATAAGATCTTTAACTTTTCAATCAATTCCTCTAAACGGACTGTAGAACGATCAACAGCTGAGCAAAGAGATAAAAAGTCTGCTGATGAGACATTGGATTTTTTTCTAGCGACATCAACATTCATCCTAATCGAAGATACCGGTGTGCGAAATTCGTGAGCGACATCGAGCAAGAATTGATTTTGGCTTTCAAATTGTTTCTCAAACCTGTCCAAACTTAATGTAATCGCTGAATGGAGATCCGATAATTCCTGGTTTGGCATGGTTCCACCTAGTGTTTCGGTACTAACTTTCATCCCTGATGCAATCGATTTGGAGAGTTTTTCTATAGGACTGGTAATAAACTTACTCAACCAGATGGCTAACAGCAGACTAAAAAACAGAACACCAACGATTGTTAAACCAATCGTTTTATGTAAACGGTTTTCTAACTGAAGAATTGCGGCTGATTCCATACTTTCTATGTCTAAGGTGATAACTGGGTTAGGCGTTTTGTTAGCTTCAACACCTCCTTGCGTTTCAGCGGAATGTGTAGGCTCAATTGCTATCATTTGTATTTCTTTAAAAACCGATGTTTGAATGAGTTTTGTAAATGATATAAAAAGTGTTGCACCCAATAGTAAAAAAACGAGAATCATCAGTAGAATTAATTGCCTCCGTAATGGATATCTCGAAAGAAGATTTCTAAGAAAAGTAGAAAGTGATTTAGGCATATGAAACTCGATTCAATAATATTGGATTGTGTGTTAAATCCGCGTTAAATCGAAGACAAAATTATTTGACTACCAAGGTGTAGCCTTTATTAACTGCAGACTCAATCGTTGGATTTACCACTCCGGCAAGCTTAAGTTTCTTTCGAAGGTAACTTATTTGTGTACGTACTGAATTGGAAAACATCGCATCATCTTCTCCCCAAACATGTAAAATGAGCTCTTCCGGTGTAACATAACGACCAACATTTTGTGTTAAGTATTCTAATAGATGGTATTCCTTGGCTGTGAGCTTAATTCCTATATCAGCTACATATACCAGTCGAAGGTTTGTATCGATAGTTGTTTGACCAATCTCCACTATTGGCGTTCGAACATTTAAGTTTCTGCGAAAAAGCGCTCGAATCCGAGCTAGTAATTCATCAAAGTGAATTGGTTTAGAAAGATAATCGTCAGCGCCCTGATCTAATCCTTCAACTTTTTCGACAACTTCACGACGGGCGGATAGGATACAAATCAGAGTTTTTGATTTAATTCTTCTAAACTCATAACAGAGTAGTAAACCGTCAGTATCAGGTAAATTTAAATCCAATAAAACGAGATCGTAGGGATAAAGTTCAAAAAGATGTAAGGCGTTCTTACCGTCCAAGGCAATGTCCACAACATAGCCTTCGCTCTTCAAACCTTCAGATAAGGAATTTGAAAAGTCTTCCTCATCGTCAACGATCAATATCCTCAATACTTTCCATCCTTTTTTTCGGTCATTTAATTTTACCTTATTGTCTGGAAGACATTTTTTTGAGTTAATGCAGAGAATGCGTTTCAGAAGCCCATGATCAAGGAAATAGGAGGAAGATCCAATACAATTTTTTTTACAGAAAAATCAAAAGAGAGGAATATCCTATAACCGTAAGAGTCAAGATCAGTAAACCAAATAGCAACAGAAACTAGGGAGGGTAAAACGATTGAGTTCCGGATCGTTTCCGAGGATTTTGAAGAGGACCTCATAGCCAATCCTCAAAAGATCATGTCACAGATAAGTAAGCAGGTATTGGCAAAATATGAGGAAAAGCTGAAGGCAAGAGAATATCGAAGTGGGGTGAGCATCCGCACGGAAGGTCGCCGGTATCAATTTCAGAGTTTCAGCATCGACTATAAGAGACGTAGCAATAGAATGCCAGATGGACAGGTGTACACACCGTTAAACGGATTATTAGGATTTGAGAAATATCAAAGGAGCAGTTGGAGAAAGAAAGAGCAACTCAGTGCCCTGGCAACCAGTTTTAGCTATCGGTATACAGCGCGGGTCGACTGCTATATCAGTCAGCAGCCGGTCAGCGCATTAACAGCATGTCGGGTGGTGTGTGAAGTTGGGGCGAAGATAGGGTTCCAATAAAAGCAATTTGTGAGACTGTAGAGTATTTTGTGAAAACCTTGATAGTCAGAGAGAATAAAGAGACTGGAAAGCAGCAACAAAAATGGCAAAATGAGAAAAATCAGGATTGCGACAATTTATCGACGAACGGGGGTTCAAAGACCTCCAGGGGGTGCAGGAACTGGTCAAAGAACTGACTTCAGGGATAATTCAGGAATGCATGGACGCAGAACTGGAATCTGAGTTTCTCATTCTCCAACATAAGCCAGATTTCAACGAGGAAGAGCGTGTTTTTCAGGACACTAAGCTGAGAAAATCGTCAATGTAACAAATTTTCTGTAAATTCCCAAAAGGAGTAGATCACAGTATCCTTTCTACAGCCGTCAAACCAAAAAAGGAAAAGGACCATGATCTACACGACTGATTTTAACAACAACTGAGGATAAGCTACACATACCAATTGAATATTTGGAACTAGTGACTAAACAGGGACTGGATGGATTAACAGAACTGATCCGAGTGGTAGTGAACCAAGCCATGCAGATTGAACGGGAGAACCATCTGCAAACCAGATCATACGAGCGTAATGAGCATAGGCAAGGGCACGCCAACGGTTTTAAGCCCCAGACCGTCAAAACCAGAGTGGGCGGAGTGACCTTTGAGATCCCACAAGTACGAGAAGGGGGTTTCTACCCTACGGCACTAGAGAAAGGTATTTTCAGTGAACACGTTTTACTTATGACATTGGCAGAGATGTACGTTCAGGGGGTGTCGACCTGCTATGTTATAGCGATCACCGAGCAGTTGCTGAACACAGATTTCAGCATCGCTGAGGGGAACCAAAAAGAGTAGCAGAAATGATTTGACCCGGCTCGAAACCCAAAATGTTATTCATTGACGTACCAACTCATCTGTGCGTCCCACATTTTTCGATAAACTGAATCTTTTTGATTCAACAGTTGAAGATGGGTCCCGCTCTCCAATATTCTCCCATTATCGACCAAATAGACAAAGTCTGCCAGTTTCGTGATACTCAATCTGTGCGTTACGATAACCAGCGTACGATCGCCAACATTAGCTTCAATATAGTCATTGATCGAGCTCTCATTGATCGGATCAATTGCGCTTGATGGTTCATCAAGAATAATTAAAGGACTGTCTTTTTGAAAGCATCTAAGAAGACCAATTTTTTGCCATTCACCGCCAGACAAGCCATAAGATCCAAACTCCAATCCAAGCGGAATGTCTCTGTTGATCCTGTCCAAAGAAAACTCTTCCAATTCCAACTCGATTTCTTCGTCATGGGCAGAATCTCCAAACCTGATGTTTTCCATTAAACTGACTTCGTAATGACACGCTTCCTGAAACAAGGCGGTGTAAGAACCAGTAGTAAAAACATCTTGAAAGTCCACGGCATCACTATTGGAAAAAACCGCCCCTGCTGATGGACGCAGATGGCGAATGATCAATTTGACTAACGTGCTCTTGCCAGCTCCATTGAGCCCAACAAACGCAATCTTTTTCCCTTCTTGCAGATTGAAAGAGACATTTTCTATCGCAGGCTCATTTCGGGTTGGGTAAGAATAGGCTATTTTCTTGTAATCAAGGGGAAACTTGACTGCCCTCTCGTCACTTTTTTCTCTCAATTCAAGGAATTTATAATAAGGTTCCGTCCAAAGGGCAAACTTACCGATCGCTCCGATTACATCAAGAAGACTTTGCAGCTGCACCTGCAAGTTTTGTGTGATTTGAACGGTTGCCATAAAACTGCCAAAATCCAGGTTCTTATCTACCAAGGAGCGAATCGCAATCAACAACAGCAATGCATAATTCAACGATTCAATAAGTATGAAGACTGACTTCTTTAACAGAATGCGGAGATCAATTTTATAGAGCAAATCACTTAATGAGTTAGTTATACGCTCCCAATTACGATAGAAAAAGTCGAAAGCTTGAAAACTCTTGATTTCTTTATAGTTGCCAACCGTTTCAAGGACTGCCTGGGTCTCCCTCTGCATATGTTCAAGCCTGGTGCGTTGAGTCTGAATTTTCGATTTATCAACCCCCTCAATGTAGGATTTCATGAATGCAGAAATCGCTGTCAACAGTAGGAGCAGGAAGAAGATGGGATTGATTTTTATAACAAACTGACCGAGCAGCAACAAACTTGTGATGATTGATATAGCCAAAAATCCACTTTCGGTGAGTCGGAAAACATTGATACTCGAGACTTTCGCTGCCCAGATTCGCCGTGAAAAATCATGGTCTTCATGATTATCTGTTGGAATCTCCTGCATCGCCCGATGCAAATTCTCCTTGATTCCTTTTTCAATAGCAGGCATCACATGGAATTGGACAAAAACTCTCTGGAAATATACGCGGTAAATCTTCAAGGAAAGAAAGTAGGCAAAATAGCCAACCAGCAAAAGGATTCCCCTGGAATCAAGGATTGGGTCACCTCTGCCTATCATGGAAAATAATTCTCTGGCAATCACCGCACCAGCCAGAGGAACAAATGCGACAGTTTCTCCAACCAGAAACATTAAGATAGTGTGGAAAGGGGCGATTGAAAAGACAGTTTTAAACGCTCGAATTAAGTCTTTCAACTGTTTCATCTTTATCCTATTCCATCAAGGGTGAATAGCTGCTGCTGATTTTCGTATAAACTCTGATAAACACCTTGTCGGTTTAATAACTCCTCGTGGGTTCCAGTCTCTACAATTCTTCCTTCATCCAGGATATGAATCTGATCAACATTTTTAATGATTCCCAGGCGATGAGATATGAGCAGTAAGGTGCGATCTGCAAAATGAGGGACAGTGTCCTCATAGATTTGCTTCTCTGATAGCACATCCAGGCTCGCAGTTGGTTCATCAAAGATCACCAGCCTGGCATCCGAGAGCCAGGCTCTCGCTATGGCAAGCTTTTGAAGTTCGCCCCGCGAGAATCTCGTCCCTTGCTCCCAAACGGGGCTCAAAGGGGTATCCAGCTGCTTAGGTAAAGAGGCAATTTGTTCATCCAGTTTTACTACTTTTAGGGATTCAATTAGCATCTCCTCCGAAAGCCCCTTTTTGAAACCTAACTCAAGAAAGTCTCTGATTTTGATTGGGTAAACCCCAAAATCTTGAAACAAAACATGAATACTCCCGTCAATATTTCGTAAATCTTGATGGATCGTTACATTACCTCTCGAAGGAGAATAAAGACCAGTAAGTATTTTTACCAGGGTAGTCTTTCCTGATCCGTTCTTACCAACCAGACCGTAGTGTTTGCCCTCAAACAATTCGAGGTCGAGCCCTTTAAGCACGAAATCATCCTGGTTTTGATAGCGAAACCAACAATTTTTGAGAGATACGAGTGTTGTGTTCGTCATTCGGGTAAACTGCCCCTTGGGATTCTCTCGCAAAAGTCCTCAATTGTTTGGGAGGATTCTTTGTAGTCGTTATATTTCGGAAACAAATCAAACACGGTTGAGGACACGACAGCAACCGAACTAAAAATCAAATTGAGAAAGGTAAATTTCCCAAGCCAGGATGGAATCGTACTATTAATCTTCACCAAAGCTATCAGGCTGATTATTGAAAAGACCAATAATATAATCTCGGACGCTGCCTGGTATTTAAACCGGCTATAGGCTAATTTGGAGTTTGTTTCTGAAGCTGAATCAAACTCATTGAGAAAATATTGATTAAAAAAAACAAAGTAGTCAAAAGTCTTTCGTTCCTGTACGAATTCAGATTTTAGCAAAACATCAGAAAAATAATTGAATCTCTTTGTGTTTTTATTGTATTGTTTCCAAAAGCCTTTTGTAACGTCTCCCGCTCTCATACTGATCATGAAAGAAATTAGCACGGGCAGCAATAGGAATGAAAGATAAGGCAACCCCAAACAGATTGAACTAATAATCAATGCAGCTGCGTAAACGATCAGGTTACTCAAATTACCATAATATTCTCTCGCGTCTTTCCATTTCTCAAAATGCAATTTAGCAGTAGTGAACACCAACGAGGTCTCGGAATTCTCAATTTCTTCGAGATCCAGATCTGCAACGGTTTTTATCACGGTTGCATCAGCCGAGGATTTATACTTTCGCTCAAACAGAATATCATCATAAGAATTAATTAATGTAATCACAAAAAACAACAGCCGGTTGATTATGAAATGGTAGCTAATTGCCTGTAGAGAGGCTATCATACCCAAAGCTATTGCCTCAATTACTTGACCGATGGACCACCAAAACAGCACATTAAGAATGGAGAGAATAGCAGAAGCTATTATCTTGTTTAGCATGCCCGTTGAAATTACTTTCTTCACAAAAGTCAGGTGTTGTTGCATATTTTGTGTAAACTCATTAATCCGATCTCATCATTCACAACCGCAAAGACACGCAACCCCCGAAAAATACCATCAGTTGTGCCAGGATATCCTCCCAGTTCTGGTTGGGCATGATCTATTTGTCTTTTACCTGTATTATCACAGACTATAACCGTTTTTTAGGGCATTGTCAATGACCACGCATTAGTTCAGCTAAAATGTTACTAAACTGCTATCGTTAGGTCAAATGAAAA
>ENA-UOOM01001094-UOOM01001094.1-fermentation-metagenome-genome-assembly--contig:-NODE-1094-length-27338-cov-9.126709_pt1 | contig 27338 bp, 53 predicted proteins | sample MGYA00245781_ERZ724031 | MGnify/ENA primary metagenome ERZ724031 (study PRJEB28704, sample SAMN03018317) | fermentation metagenome | biome: anthropogenic terrestrial biome; feature: soil; material... | reverse complement strand
TTTACATCTATCTCATTTATTTTCTTCTTCTTCATACTATACTCTTTTTTTGTCCCAAAAATGCAGTTAAATTTAACAGTTACCTTTGTCCCGAAAAACACATGATCTACGCATACATAAGAGTAAGCACAGAGAAACAAACTGTCGAAAATCAAAAGCAAGAGATTCAAAGGTTCTGTAAATCAAAAGATTTAGTAGTTGACAAATGGATAAAAGAAACTGTATCCGGAACAAAAGCAAAAGAAAACCGTCGTTTGGGGGCATTACTCAAACGAATGAAAAAAGGAGATACTTTAATAATATCTGAGATTAGCAGGCTAAGCAGGAAGATGATGGATATAATGCAGATCCTGTCACTCTGCATGGAAAAAGAAATATTAGTTTACAGTATTAAAGAGGGTTATGAACTGGGCGATACTATCGTTTCTAAGGTGCTTGCATTTGCATTCGGCCTGTCGGCAGAGATAGAACGCAATCTCATCTCACAGCGAACTAAAGAAGGTTTAGCACGTGCAAAAGCACAAGGCGTTAAGCTTGGGCGTAAAAAAGGAGGTAAGAATGCTAAGTATAAATTATCAGACAAAGAAGATCAGCTTATAGAAATGCTATGCATCGAGAAAAGGAGTAAAGAATACATTGCCAAGAAGCTGAAATGTTCAGTGAGTTGTTTGAATGCGCATATTAAGAGGATGAAGGAGATGTAGCAATAATATTATCAATTACCACAAAACATTATCGTATCCTGTGGAATATAACTACAGGTCATCTTCAAGACTTACATCCTCATTACTTCCAATGATCATCTGTTTTACCTGATTTAGTAGTTTTGGCGGGCTGAACACTATACCCTTCGAATTTATTCTTATGTTGTCGAAAGCTAAAAAAACCAAGAAAGCTTGTAGTATCACGAAATCAGTTAATTCTTCCTGAAGATAAGAATCTATAGACTTAAATGAAAAAACAATTAAAAATATGAAGTATGATAAGTATATCAGAAATCGAATGTTATCAACATTAAGTAAGTATTTTATAACTTCGACACTAATCTTTTTATTTCTTTTCCCGAACCCTTTTAATGAAGCTTGGATATTTTTGATTAAGATATGAGATATTGATTTGTGAAATGCGACTGCAATTATTGGAGTTAAAGATAAATACATGAATCGAATGATTTCTTCTTTCACACCAAAAAATTGAAAAGCGAAACCAATGATTATTGGGATGATAAAAGAATAACCTAAGTAAGCTAATATCGCCATCAGGATGGGAGAAATTGCTACAATTACTCTGAAAGGAAATAGAATTATCAGAACCGTTATTCCCAATAATTTTACTACTAGCTTTATATATTTATTGCTATCTTTTTTAGTTTTATACATCGCATATGAAACAACCATTATGTAAAGGATTAAACCAATTATAGTTAAGATTGTATATATATTGAAATTCACGTAATTAACAATAAGGTATGATAAAAACACGTAAATATAAATTATAACTAACAGCTTTAAGGTTGCGATAATATTATTCTTCATTATAATAGAATTAAACAATTACACTCAGTAGTAAAGATATAAAAAATCTATAAGAGAAATGATGTTACCCTTATATTTTAAACAAAAAGCATCATGACAATAGAAGAGATACTTCAATTAGAGGACTTCAAACAAGCTGTTGATATTCTTGCAAGAGATACAAGAGACGATCGCAACAGAGAAGAGTATCTTGAAGAATTCAAAGGAGAGAGAAAAAGGCGCACAGGAAGCGTTGACAAGCGAGAGGATAAGTCAGTTGAAATATTTTCAGATACTGAAATAGAGATTGATAAAAACGGCGAAGAAATTCCTAAAAGCTTGGGGAATAAAACTGTTTTTGTTGCTCGTGTAAAAACTAACACACCTAAGCGTATAGTTCGAATTGCGGCTGCATTCCTGTTTGGTGGCGATATGAACATTTCGTTTGCAGAAGATAGTGAAGGCTCACAGCACTTCAAAGAAGTATTTGAAGACAAACTGAAGATGAAGTCAGTTTTCAACCAGTTCGCGAGGGTAGTGAAAACTGAAACAAAAGGTGCAATTGTCTTCTATCCCCGCCCAGGTGTTGATGTTGATGGTAAACAAATTCTCGAAGTAAAAGCAAAGGTATTATCACACAAAAACGGTGATTTCTTCCCTCATTTTGACGATTTCGGAGATATGGATGCCTTTACCAGGAAATATAAATCAATCTACTCAGAGGACGGAAAAGAACATGATTTCATTTGGATTCAAACAGCTGAAAATGAATATAAATACGTTGAAGTTTCAGGTGAATGGATAAATGTTGAAGGATATCCAGTTAAAAATCTTGCCGGTAAAATTACAGTAGTATATGCTGAACAGGATGCTCCGGAATGGGAAGATGTGGCCACACTAATGGACTACTACGAAAACAGGCTTTCCAGAATGGTCGATACAAATGACTACTTTGGGGATCCCATATTGAAAAACTATGGGGAAAGCTCTCTTCCTAGCAAAGAAACAGTAGGGAAACAGCTTACTTATCCGATCAAAATAGATGAAAACGGAAAAGAGTATCATGGTGATGCTGATTACCTCGTTTGGCAACAATCAATAGACAGCATAAAATTGGAACTTGAAACGCTTAGGAATGAGATATACGCAGGTTCTTCAACACCTGATTTGAGTTTCGAAAACATGAAAAGTATTGGCGCTTTATCTGGCACCGCAATTGAATTAATGTTTATCGAAGCGTTTATTAAGGCGGCAGAAGGAATGGAGATATTCGGACCTGTTGTTCAGCGATCTGTATCTGTAGTTCGTGCATTAATTTCGAATGTGACTAATACTAAATATCGAAATGATCTGATTAAAGCCAACCCAAAAGTTACATTTGGCTCAATACTTCCAGATGATTTGAAAGAAATAGTTGAAGTCCTCACCAAAGCAAATGGAGATAAGCCGATCAATAGTCAGGAGACAATTACTGCTCGCTCACCATTCACAAAGGATGTGGGTGAAGAAGTTAAGCGTCTGAAAGCTGAAGCAGATGAAGAAAGTAGTCGCAATCAGATGACAGGACTAACATTTTAAGAATGGAAATAACAGCTCAGGATAAAAAACATATCACCCGACTTCTTTCTCAGGAGAAGCGGGTGAATTTGCTATTCAGCCAGTTTATTGCATCAATTGCCCCAGAGATGCGTAAATGGAAATCAGTTAACAGCAATAGCGTGTGGATCCGCAATTCAGCAATCGAAAATAAAATCAACAAACGACTGCAATTACTGCATGATGACCTTGTGAAAATAATAAAAGAGGGTCAAAAAGAAGCCTGGTACTCTTCAATCGAAAAGAATGATCTCATTGTAGAGCAATACATCAAAGATATGGCTTTATCATCTGTTGTCAAGAGCGGTTTGTTCACTCGTAACCTTGAAGCTCTTACAACGCTCCAGAAACGTGTCGATGATGGGCTGAATTTATCTCAGCGTATTTGGAAAATAACAGAGCAGACAAAAGGACATGTAGAACTATTTCTCGAGAGTGGAGTCGCTACCGGTAGAAGTGCAGAAGCGATTGGCCGTGACTTTAGACAATTACTCAATAATCCGGATAAACGTTTCAGGCGTGTTCGTGATGAAAAGGGTAAACTAGTCCTTTCACAACCAATGAAAGATTATCACCCTGGGCGTGGAAATTATCGCTCTTCTCGTATGAATGCGCTACGTGTAGCTGTAACTGAAACAAATATGGGATTTCGAATGAGTGATGCTGAAAGATGGGCACAAATGGACTTCCTATTAGGTTATGAAGTTAAGAGATCAGCAAACGCTCATCCATGCCCTATATGCGATTCATTGAAAGGGAAATATCCGAAAAACTTTATATTCCCCGGATGGCACCCTTTCTGCATCTGTTATGCTGTACCAATAGTGATGGAGCATGAAGACTTTGCGGACTTCTTGCTACATGATACTATTCCAAATAATCAAGTTATTACTGATATCCCTACACGCTCTCGGAATTGGATAACCGGTTATATGGAAAAAGCAAAATCACCTCCGATATTTGTAAAACAGAACAGATCTTTCTTTCAAAATCGCGATACATAAAATCAATCGCGAATTTTTTATTTAATCGTTGCCTCGTGCGGATGTAAGCCTGACCTTTAGGTTATCAAAATTAAACAATAAACAAATTAATAATTAACATCATGACAGTAGAAGAATTATACAACTTTTTAGAAGAAAATTTTATGAATGGTACAATCGATAATGAAACAGAAGTTCGCTTTGCACATCAACCAAGCTGGCCATTTGAATACTCTATCGATAATATAGTAGTAAGCGAAGGCACAGTATATCTAGGAGAAGATCAGCAAGAGGGTTATTTGCCCAACAAAGCTGCAATTGCATTGGAATGGAAAGATTGAAGTAACGAATAAAATCAAATAAAGGCTTAGTTTTTTTTGAGCACGTATTTTGAGAAATAGCCATCCGGGGAAGGAAAATCTGAAAAAACGGCAAACAAGAGAGCAGTTCTAATAATGAGCTGCTTTTTTTATGCTTTTCCGAAAATTAACAATGACTTATATTTTAAACGAAAAAGGTATAGTTATGACAATCTTAGAATTAATTAGAGCTCAATGTGCCGCTATTGGCGTAGACAGGAAGTATGCTGAAAGGATTGAAAAGATATCAGGCATTACTGAAGAAAAGGACGGTAATATTTCAAGTGCTGTTCAAAATTTCAAGGACAATATCTTACCGGCTATTCAAGAAGCGGAAAAATCAGTTCAAGAGTCTGTTATTGCAGAGTACGAAAAGAAGCACAACCTGAAAGATGGCAAATCGATTGAGACTGAGAATCCAAATTCCAAATCTAAAGAAAAAGAAACAGTGGGATCAAATACTGAAGTAGCAGAATTGACAAAGAGGGTAGAGGAATTAACCAAAACTCTCACTACAATGGCGGATGCACAGAAAAGAGGTGTGACCCTTGAGTCTGTAAAAGCAAAGTTGAAAGGCAAAGTAGATGAAAAGTTCATCGAAAGAGTCTCGGCAAAAGTTAATCTTGAAGCGGAAGACCTAGATAAAGAAATTGAAGCTCAGGTAAAGGAGTTCGAGGACTTCAAACAGTCTCTCATTACTGAGTATGTAGGTGATAATTATGTGCAACCAAATGGTGGTGCAGCTGGAGATAAGTCTGTAGAAGATTGGGCTAAATTAATGGACGGCAGTCCTGTTGCAGATACCGGTGTAGTAGATTTAGGCTTAGGTAAATAATTCATTCATATAAACAATTATTGTTATGTACAGAAAAAAAGAAACAGAATTTCAATACGCCCCAGTAATCATCAAGATTATAGAGGACGTTACTGGTGGTGGCACAATCGCCAGGGCTGAACTGAAAGGTGTAATCGACGAATTGCCCCCAGGCGTTGTAGTCGGGGTAGATTCGAACGGATTATATCACGTGGTGAAAACTGCTAAAGTTAGTGCAGTAGCTGCTGCAGATGCTGTAGCTTATCAGGTTGAAAAGAATCATGTATTTAAAGTTGGTGAAGCTGTGACGAATGGTGGAGCACTAGAAGGTGCCGCTGATGTTATTTCAGCAATCGACAAATCAAATGCAGATTATGACACAATAACTCTTGCCGGCACTATTGGAGCTGCTGCTAAAGGTGATGTGTTGGTATTGGCTACTGCTAAAGCTGCTGCCGAAGCTGCTACTTTTAAGTACGCACCTGTGGCTGTTACCATGAATAAAGTTGATACAACTGTTGCTAATCAGCAATCAGGATTACTCGTGAGAGGTACTGTTAACGAGGCTGTAATGCCTTATCCGGTTGACAGTGCAATCAAGGCAATAATACCATTAGTTCGTTTTGTATAACCCATTAAAACATATATAAATGGAAAGAAGTTTAATCAAACAAGTGAACCGTAAGAATATGGAAGCACGCCTGAACACTCGTAAGGTAAAGCCGGTGTATTTTCCTAATTTCTTCGGAATCAAAAGTAAAACATCTCTTAAATGGGAAACTCTTACTGGAGAGAAAGGTGCTCCCGTGATCGCTGACGTTATCAGCTACGATGCAAGTGCACCTATCAAAAAGCGCGAGGTAGTTGGTAAGATGTCTGGTGATATCCCTAAGACTGCTATCAAGCGTGGTATGAACGAAAGTGACTGGAACGAGTACAATCAATTAGCACGTGATGCTTCCGGTGATGCAAATCAATTGGCTCTTCTTGATTTAGTTTTTAAAGATCAGGATTTTGTCTACAACGGTGTACGCGGTCGCTTCGAGTGGTGGTGTATGCAGCTAATGTCGAATGCTGGTTTCACTCTCAATTCAACTAACAACAACGGAGTTGTTACTGAAGAGTTTGTTGGATGCGGAATGCCAAATACCAATAAAAGAAAAGCAGCTGTAGACTGGGAGACTTCAGCAACAGCTGATGGCTTACAGGATATTGAGGATGTAATCGTAGCTGCTTCTGCTGACGGTGTCAGCATCAAGTACGTTATTATGCGTTCTGATACTTTTTCTTTGCTGAAAAAGCAAAAATCAACTGTTGATAAGCTGAAAGGCTGGGTTAATAACACTACCAAGCTTACTGTGACCAAGCAAGTAATCAACGATTATCTTGCAGCTCAGGAAAAGCCTGTTCAAATAATTATTGTTGATCCTGCTGTGCGTATTGAGGATAAAGCTCACAAACGTACTACCGTGAATCCTTGGGAAGCGAACCGAGTTACTTTTGTTGAAGATCTGAACGTTGGTGATATACAACATGGACCTATCGCAGCAGAAAGTTCTCCGGAATACAAAAAACTGGCTACTACCGTGAAAAAAGATTTTGTGTTTCTTTCTAAGTGGTCAGAATTGGAGCCATTTGGCGAATGGACAAAAGCTGAAGCGAATGCTATCCCTGTGATCAATGATCCGGATGCAATGTATATTCTAAAAACAGACGCTAAGGATTGGCCGGAAGGCGATACTGAAGCTACTGATAAATAGTTAGAATGAATGTTAATGACACGATATTATCCTTCCCCGGACTTGCGGAATTTCCGCAAGGGTATCTAACTGTAATATTAGCCAGTCGCTCCTTAAATGGTGCGGCTGAGCTAAGTACGGTTGATATTAAATTGGTTAACCTTGCTATTGCAGATGCATTGTCGGCATATGTCAATACTCAAGATTTCACTGAAAATAAGTTATCTGAAAGCCATCCGAGAAAATATTATCTCAGTACTGCACAGAGGATTTACAGGGAAAACGGAGAGCCTGCAAAAGCCAATAGCATAGGAAATACAATTAAAGTTCCGTTTGGAAAAGCAACTAATAGATGGTAAAACGATATCCACATATTGCAAAAATAACGATACAAACGCCTGGTCAATTAATTAACGGCGAATGGGTCGAAGGATCCGATCAAGTCATTGAAATTGCTGGTAGATATGATCCTGTCAATACAAATAATGTAATTCGTCAGAACTCAGCTGGTGATGAAGTTATTGTCAGAGGTGAGTTTTACACTAAGCATGAAAAGATTACTGGAGCTGTATCAATCGAAATTGCAGAACTGGGTATTAATCGTACAATTATTTGCTGGTGGCCCTATCAATCACATTCAGTAGTAAGCGTATGAAAAACAAATCAGGACTCACTCCATTATTTACCAAATCTGATATTAACAGATGGGTAAAAATATTTACTGATAAAGCTGAAGAGAAGATGTATACACTTCTTCAGGCTGCAGGTGAAATGTTTGTCAAGTACGCGCGTGAAAGCGGTAAATATATTGACCATACCGGTAACCTGAGAAGTTCAATCGGCTATGTAATTGTCAGAAATGGCAGTATTGCATATAGCGATTTTCAAAAGCAGAATATTGGAACTGAGGGTGCTGAAGGTGTAGAGAGGGCAAAAAGACTGGCACGTGAGCTGGCTAATACGTATAACACAGGTTTAGTTCTAATCGGTTTGGCCGGTATGGAATACGCTGTTTACGTTGAAGCAATGGAAAGCAAGGATGTTATCACAGCTGCAAATATCAAAACTGATGAGTGGATGCGAACAGCAATTAAAAAAGTATTTGAAAGAGCATGAGTGAATTTGATATAATAGATTTAGTTTACACACATGTGGCGAATGCTAACACGGGATTAACTATTTATAAAGATAGATCTATTACAGGTGAAACGAATAATCACATAGTTGTAAGTGGTATGGAGTATCACGAACTCGAGTGGAAAAATACAATGCCTGTAAACGTTAATATCTTCATCAAGTTATCGGCTCAATCTGGTATGCCTGACCGAACTGCGATGCGTAATACTAAAAACAAAATACGTGCTGAATTGCTTAAAATTAAACCTGTAGGAGGGAAGTATCAAAGTATAGAAGTATCGGGTAGCAATCGCCTGCCAGGAGCTAAAGAGGGCTTCGATTGCGTGAATATAAAAGTAATTATTAATACAGAAAAAAATATTGAAGAATTATGCCAGAAGTAAGACCTATTGCGATGGGTATCGCAGCTCACAGAGTAGCTACCCCAGGGGATGGAGTTCCCGGAGCAGTTTTTGAGGATTTACCGTTACCTCAGAAAAATGCTGTTGTGTTCAATTTCAGTGACCCAACAGAAGTTAGAATTGATCTAGAAGGATCCAACGATCCGCTCTATTCCGGATTCGTGAAAGATACTACCGATTTTATTGAAGTAGCTATTCCTACGCCTAGTAATGCAACAATTCAAAAGTTGGCTGGTGGTGTGCATGATAAAACAGGAGTAGAACCTGATACTAATGATGAATGGCAAGAGCCTTTTGAAGGTGTTCCCGACATCAATTTCACATACCAGTGTGAAACAGTTCCAAGAAATGGTTCGAAAGTGATTTACACTATTGTTAACTCAAAAGTGTTAGCAAAGATCTCTCAAGCACCGACAGCTGACAACCCTGAACTATTGCTTGTACGCTTTTACAAGCAGGCCGCAATATCTGCCGCCGGAGTGAAAGGATACGCTTTTTCTCGTAAAGTAGTAGCTGTACCAGCAGTTTAACCAAAACATTTTTATCTCTTGTTAGCCCGGAGTAATTGCTCCGGGTTTTTTATGTTTATATATTAATAATAAAAATGCCAATAAAACATTACTTGCATTTAGAAAGCGATACAGTGACAGAAAGGCCTATTAAGATAGACTTTGATTTTACTGATCGTAGTAGTATCCCAGAGGGCAAAAACCCGGGAGAATCAATTGTTATTTCACCTATAACTGTTAGGACCTGGTTTAAGATTAAGCCGCTAATTCTATCAATTGATAAGGTCGATCTTGATAAGTTAATTGAGAAAGAAGAACGTACACCTGATGCAGATCTAATCGATATTATTGCTAAATATGATAGTATGCTATTTGATATACTTTGCATCGGGATACATAACAAAAAAAGTGATCCACCGGCATGGTTTAAGGAAACTTTAAAAGATAACTGCACATGGGAAGATGTTTATGTACTTCTTAATGCAATTCTTTTCAGATTAGGTTACAACCCTTTTATCAACTCTATCACGACATTAGCGAACGTGAGCCCAATGACGGAAGCGGAGATAATAGCCGCTCAAAAAAATCTCGAAAGCTGGAAAACAGACCTATCAGCTCTGTGATGTTTCTCGTCAATGTTCAAGAGGCTTTCGGCGTACATCCGAATGAAGCACTTGAAATGAGTTTTGCATTACTTCAAGCAATGCTGCAGGAGTATTATTTTATGTGGAAAGAACGCAACAGAGAGGATGATTCAGATGAAAACGGAGAATTCGAATGGGTAGAGCTGCCAGATTGGAATGATCCTACAAAAACAATACGAATGAAGAAATACGCTGATGTTGGTGGATTTGTCAAGTAAATTCTGTTTAGTTTATATATTAATAGCGGTTATTTTCATATGATTTGAATTTTAAATAGTTAAAAGTTGAATTCCGGCAGTTCGTGAGAATAGCCGGTTTTTTTATTTTCTAGCTCCATGAAAGATAACCAATTAATATATTTTATGTAAAAAGAATGGTGATTTATATTCCCTTACCCGGATGCTTGAAATTTGAAAAGATCGTTGAAAACGACGAATATCTAAGAGAAGCGATAATACAGCAAGATAACTCGATGACAAAGTGGGATATTAACGATACAAGCAAAGAAGAAATAACAGAGATCTTGAATGAAATAAAAATACCGTACTATATAAAAAAGTGATCAGGCATGGAATTTATGGAATTTGTAGCTAATAACCTTATAGGGTTTATAACAGCGATTTCAGCATTAATAGCTCTTTTCGCAGAGAAAAAGAAGAGGCAAGCGGATGTCCTTCAGGCGATGCAAGCTGGGTATAAGGGCTTCGTAGATGACTTTAATTTGAAGATTAAAGAAATGAAGGATCAAATTACTGACCTGAAAGATCAGCTTAATGATGCGAACGACAGGATTAAAGAATTTGAAGAGCAGTCTTCTAGAGATCAAAAAGAAATCGCAATGCTTCGAAAGAAAATCGAGGCATATGAAAAAGAGCTTAGGTTGTATAAAATGTCACAGCGACAATGAATCGAGAAGTCTTCCATACTGAAATAAACACGTTGTTATTCAATGGTCGAATGAATTACAGCCAGAAAAGCGGCATTAATTTCAAGTTAGATGTATTCGCTCAGGTTGGCATAAAAGATATCAGGTGGATGGCTTACATGCTTGCAACATCATATCACGAGACTGCATTTACAATGCAACCGATCGAGGAAATTGGCAAAGGTGCGGGCAGACCTTACGGAAGAAAATTGAAGCATAACAGGCAGCCTTACACGCATCCTGACAAAATATATTATGGTCGTGGTGATGTACAGCTTACATGGTTCGAGAATTACGACCTGATGGGCAGGTTGCTTAGCATTTCTCTATTGGAGCAACCGGAACTTGCACTTCGTCCGGATATCAGTGCTAAAATTATGATTGAGGGCATGACGAAAGGTAGGAGCAATAGAGGTGATTTCACCGGTGTATCATTGGAGAATTATTTCAATAGCTATATGGATGATCCTGTTCACGCAAGACGAATTATTAACGGATTAGATCAGGCACAGAAGATTGCCGGTTATCATTATAAGTTTCTCGAATCGATAAAAAAAGCATCATGAAAAAAAAATATTCAATAATGCTCATATCTCTGTTAATCATTTCAGGTTGTGGATCCAAAAAGATATCATCGCAATCTGAAAGAAAAGAAAGCACTGATCTTGAATTAACAGATAACTCAATTATTACTTCGAAAGTTGAACAGGAGGCTCAATATATAAATACCGGTATTACTGAGCGAATTGTAACATTTTACGGAGTTCGTTTTGATACAATAGAAGTATCAGGAAAGCCTTTTATAATACCGATCTATTACCCTGAGCGTAGAGAGGAAGATCGAAATATCAATACCGAAAATTTCATTTGGAGGATAAATACACAAGATAGCATCCGGAAAGCTGTCACGCTAGAGTTTAAGGGTACACTCGAGAAAAAAGACAAAAAAATAACAGAGCTAAAAGAGTCTACATTTATTTATCAAATAGCCCTGTTAATTATATCGATTATAGGAATTACTGTACTTGTTTTATATATTAGAATAAAGGTTATGATGAAAAAATGATTTTTTTAGTTTGTCCATCTTTGATTTACTCATGTTGATTTTAAGTGTTTGCCCCTCGTACGTGTTGCGAGGGGTTTTTTAATTTAACAATAATAAAGAGTATCTGTTGATATATGACTATATTTGTGGAATATTTAATTAATTAACTATTTGATATGGAAGGGAACATTACGAAGTCTTATAAATTTGGCACATTTATCACAAGTGATATTTTAATAGAACTTAATAAATTTATAACAGGTGAATACTCATTTGTGAAATATTCAATTCATACTTTTGATGGAGCAGTGTATAAAATTGAAGATTTTAATCAGATATTGGAATATGATAATCAGGGATATAGAAGATTAAAAATTATTAATATCATGGGGTGCAAAGATAGCGATAGTGATGTATCCTTCATATATCCTGATATTACGTTATCATTAAGAGATGCTTCTGAGTACAATGCATCAGTTGAGTATACTATTAGGAAAGCAACGCAAAAAGAAATAACTTATCTTACAAGTAAGATAGATGAGGTGGTATTAAACTTTAAATCTAACTACTCTTGGCTGCACACTTTATCAGCTCGTTTGATGTTTCTCTTTTTATTTTATATCCCTGCCGTCTATTTTATTATTAAAAACATGGATAAGATAACAGATAAAACCTACTTTACGATAATGCTTATAACATATTCATTCATAGGCGCTATGGTGCTTAGTTGGATATATGAAAAAATTCTATTAATGTTCCCTAAAACTGTATTTTACATAGGTAAACAAATTCAATTATATGATAAAATAAAAAAAAGAAAAAATTATTTTATTTATGGTATTATTTTTACATTTATATTAAGTGTGCTAGCCTCCGTTACTGCTAATTACATCGGAAAGTAGTCATATTAGATATTTCTTCATTTCCTCTATTGCTTCTTTCACACTTCTAACAATCACATACTTGTTTCCGCACTTTTCCGCTTGTTTTTGGAACTCTATCTGTTCTGGCGACTGTCTACCTGTTCTCGTCTTGAACTCTAAACAGAGGCTTGCAAATCCCTTTTTGGGGATGAGTAGTATAACATCTGCAACACCTGACTTTGTTCCCTGACGTTTAAGATTAGCTGCTTCAATTTTATTTCTGCTTCCACCGTTTGGAACGGCAAATAATAACTTATCAGGAATTCGAGGAAAAAACAGTTTAACCTGGCTAAAAAACTCGCTTTGAATATCCGCTTCTTCATGATTGATAGCACGCTTTTTCTTTACTCCGCTCTTTGCATCCTTTTTCTCGATGAAACAGTTGTAACAAAGAAAACCGGTATCGACAGAAATAACAGAAACTGTTTCTTTTTTACAGGATATGCAGGTTTGTTTTGTCATTTATTCTATATTTGTCTTAAAATATACAAGGTTATGGATGATAATGAATTGGGAAAATATCAAGGCGATGTTAGTCGCCTTCTTGACATAAGAGCCCAAATGGATGAGCGTAAAAGATTACAACAGTATGTAAGGCAAGAAGAAAAAAGACGACTAGAAGCCGAAAAACGAGAGCAATTAAGGGATGAGCGAGAAATTGTCCGAGATAAAAAGTATGATAAGTCAAACAGAATATCACTTATAATTTCCTTGATAAGTATCGCTATTGCCATAGCATCAATTGTTTTTGCTCTTATTAAATAATTAATTACATTTGTTACTAAGTATTACATTTAAACTATAAAAATTATGGAATTTAAAGATTTGGGAACACCTCCTTATTCGATATTGAATGCATCAATTGCTTTAGAATCAATTGGCGAATTAATTAACGAGGAAATTAATCTCAAAGATAATCCGTATGGATTTTCATCGGTAGGAAACGAAGCAAAGCGTTTATGTAATAAGTTTGGAGTTGAAATTATTATGATTGGATATAATCTCGGACAAATTAATGTTCAAATTCAATCACTAATTGATAAACTTATCCAGGATAATTATTTTACTCTTGAAGTATTTAAAATTACATTTGAAAAAGAAAGCAAAAAACACCCTAAACGCTAGTAATGGCAAATGCCATTACTTTACTTGTTCAATTACATCATATCCAAGTGCAACCGCAATATCCCTTTCTATTCTGGCTCCTCTGGAATCTTTCCAATTACTCAATAGGTAGATAGTATTACATTCCATTAGTAGCTTGATGTCCGCTTTCATATGGTGCTCCCATTTATCATTAATCGACAGGCCGTTATTTAAAGGATTTACAACTTTAAAACCAGCTTCCTCGAGCCTGTTTTGCGCATTAGTAAAATTGACTTCAACTTCTTCAAATGGTAATCCTGTGATCTTTCCTGATATATATATTTTCATGAATCAATATCTAAATTTTGTGAAATGAATAATTGCAAGTGGATTACTAAGATCGTATCCTTTAAACCAATTTACGAAATCATCAAGTGAAAGTCCATCGTTTTTAGCTAAAATTCCACGCTCAACCCATTCAGTCGTATATTGCTTAACTATTTTTGGGAACTCAACATCTGAATTATTGAATTGTAATACTTGTATTCCAATACCATCGTCTTTGGTTAATTTCAAAAACTCTTCTTGTTTTGATGCATACGGCTTACCTGTCCAGTATCGTATTGACAAACATGCTTCTCCGGCATTTATTTTTTCAAATCTTTTTTTCCATAGTGGAAAATTTGCCCTGATAGTATGAATTTTAGTTCCATCTTTTATCTTTTGAAAGAAATCTGTTTCTTGCCCTCTCAAATAATGAGTAGCAGGAAATTTAGTACTTAATGTTAATACGAATGTTTTCATAATTATTCCATCCAAATAAATTTAATTGTAACGCCAAGGATCATTAGCATAAATACACCTTTGTTATGCGCAAATCCTAGTAGATTTGTAAATGTGTTTCCTTCTTCAGATTTCCTGAAGAACATATGACTAAATATTATTTTCATCGTTTTTCTATTTTACTCTCTCCCATTCGCTTTCCATTATTGTATAACCACACTCCTCGCAATCATGAATATAAATATCCCAAAATGGTGTCGTTTCGACTTCAGCAAATTGAATCTTACCACACTTAGGACAAACTATTTTTTCAATTCTATTTTCCATATCAACTTATAAGTTATTCTTATTTTTAGCTCAATTTTAGAACTATCATAATCGCTATTCTAATAATTCAATCTATCTCTATCCAACCTTTCCAAGAATCGTTTAATCTGCTCAGCTTTATCTCTTTTTGTACTAATTAAGATTACAGTAGTTTGGTTAATTCTATGCGGTATTAAATCGCTAAAATTACGCTTAGTTAACTCGCCAATTTCTAATGCTTTCTCCCTGTCAGCAATCGCTTCTTCATGTGTTATTATTCCTTCTTTACGTGCCATAAATTATCTTGTTAATGGAAATTCATATCTATCATAAAATATACTGTCAATCAGAAGTTGCTCTTCAAAGTATTTATCACACTCCTTTGCCATTAACCTATCGTGTCTAATGATCGATATACTTTTTGGACTATAACCGGGAAGAAAGAGTGTATATTTTGATCTGCATCCAATAATCAAGACCAATGAGATGATGAGTAGGATTACTATTAATGCTGTTTTGAGTTTTTCTTTCATTGCGATATGTCTAAACATTTTTTTACACTTTCCTCAAAATCCTCCTGTGCTGCAGCCTTTGCTTCATCTATGGTCAGATTAAACTTTAATGCAACATCATTTTTATCCAGGATGCACAAATGATCATCTGTCCCAGATTGATATATAACATAGTTGGCGATTTGGGTCTTAGCTTCATAATAATTCCCGTAAAAATCCCACTCTAGCTGTTTAATTTTCGGGTTGGATTGACTTTTTTTATACCCAAATTCCACAGCTATTCTAATAAACTCCTTAATACCACCTGACGGATTTATTTCTTTCATTTTAAAAAAACATTCATCACCTAACTTTCTCATTAAACTTTCTTGATTTAATTCTGCCAGTTCTGTTTTCATTTCTTTAGTTTTAATTCATTTAATTCTCTTTCAACTCTTGTAAGCCTATTTAAAACCGGCTTTAGCTTCCGTCTCTCAGCCTCATACATCAACTTGTAATAGGTTGCATTACGTTTCGCTTCCTCTAGTTCAAGCTGTTCTTTGCTTGCAAATCTTCCAGATCTGTCTCTCACATATTCACGTTCTTTTTTTTCTGTTTCCGGAAAAATTGTTAATTGATTATTCATGATATCCCATTTTAAAATTACATTTCGCTGTTAAAAAGATTAGCCATCATATCAACAATGTCAGTTTGAACATTATCCACACCACCCATCACTGCATGTGATATCTTACTCTTCTCCTCAATGATTTGCCACATCTTTTCATCAATAGTATTCTTTCCGTGCATGTGGTACATTGTAGCACCGTCTTTTAGTCCATTTCTATGTACACGTGATTCTGCCTGATCTCTATCTGCTGCAGTCCAAGGCTCTTCAATAAAGAGTACATTAGAGCAAGACTTTTGCAAACCATCTACCCCGGCAGATGCAGCTTTAATTGATGCAATCGCAATCATCGTGTTTTTGTCTCTTACAAACTTATCAATCGATGCTTGTTTTTCCTGCATTGTCTGCCTACCAGTAATACATACAGCTTTTGGAAACACCTTTAATAGCCTATCAACTATATCATGCAGATTACAGAATATCACTACCTTTTGGTCGTTCTCAAGAAGATCTGCCAGGAAATCAACTGCAGCTTTTAGTTTACCCCTAGCAGCGATATCTCGCAATATCCCAATGCGAACCATTACTTCACCTCGCATAGATTTTTGGATCTTTTCATCGGTAGCGTCCTTGTATTTTCTCAGGTAGCTGATCAAATCATTCTCGGCATCGGCATACTCCTTTCTATTATCAATATCAACGGTCAGGATCTGACGTGTCATCTCCGGTAAATCAGTCAATACTTGCGATTTTTCTCTGCGAAAAAAAGCATTACTCCATAAGTTAAAATTTAGTTCTTTCAGATTTGATGCTTCATTCGGTCCGCTGCAATATCGTTCTACGAAGTTCTTATAACCTCCAAAATCACTTAACCGGTTGAGAATTGCCAATTGAGAATACAAATCCTTAGGCTTATTTACAACCGGGGTACCGGTAAGTCCTAACACCCATTCTTTCCCAGCGCTAATACCTTTCGTGAATTTTGCTTGCTGTGTAGATGGTGATTTTACTTTATGACATTCATCAATTATGACAGATTTGAAAAGGTTGATTGTGTTTTTAAATTCAACATCACGAAGTGTGAATGTATCTTTACCGTTTGCCCCTTTTCTCATGCGGATCCGATGAACAAAGTATTTCTTTAATGATTCATAATTTACAATGAACACCTGATTTAAACCTGTTTGCCAAAAGAATGGCCAGCTATCACGAACACTGTCTGTCAGTATCATTGCTTTCTTATCGGTAAATTTACTCCACTCACGTTCCCAGTTGATCTTTACCACATTTGGGCAAATAACCAGGCATGGGAAAGCATTAGCTATATTAACAGTAGCAATTGATTGCATTGTTTTGCCAAGCCCCATGTCGTCCCCATTAATGAACCGCTTTAGCTCTAAACCTCGCTGTATTCCTTCCAATTGGTATGGGTAAGGTTCTATTTTCAAGCCATGAGGAACAGTTAGAGGTCTTAACTTCGGCAATTCAAATGAACGATCCTCGTCGGTTACTTCACTTCCATTCCTGCCCCAAGTAACCAGTTCAAATTTTTGCACGTAGTTTACAAAATTTTCTAGCTCCCTTTTTGATGTTCTAGGAACAGTCCATTCTTTTGTTTGTCCGTCAAATCTTCTTCCTGATATCCTTTTCACGCCATCAACTAAAGATGGACGATAGCGAAAACTTATTCTGAAATAACCTCGAGGATCTTCTGTAATTGTCATAGCTAAAATGCTTCTTCAAGTTCAACTTCTGCAGCTTCTAACACGAGCTCTTTTTTTCTGCTCTTTCTCTTCTTTTTCGGCTTTTCTTCAACCTCACCCAAGAAAGCTTCATCCGGAGCATCAAATTCAAAATCGAGCTGTTTAATGCCCCATTTGTCATGAAATAAATACTGTTCTACTTCATAGTCGCACGCTTGAATATCTGTATACAATACGCCAGCAAACACGTAAGATTCTTCATCCTCGAACTTGATGAATGGAGTATTGATGTTCAATACCTGGCCAGACTTCAAAAGTTTTTGCCCTGTGATTGTCACTCCTGCTGATTCATCACTTCCGCCGTGTGAATAGCCTGTAATCACGTAATTATTTATATCATTAAAATCAGATTCGTAAATATTTCCTGAATGAATCTGTGACGCTTCAGGCATTTCACACACATTGATAAGGTGAACTTTCAATTTGTCAAAACATGCTCTCAAATCTGCATGCACTATCTGGGCACACTTTTTTTCAATCGTATTTGAGTAGTTCTCGTCAGCGAAAAGTTCCTCATAAACTACTTCCAGCTTAGTATCTTTGATTTTCGCTTTTTGAATAATGTTTTTTGCTTGTTCCTTTTCCATTTTAATTTAGGCTTTGAATTGTTTCTTTGATAGTTTCTTTGCTCACGAAGCGACCTTTTTCATCACGAAGAGGTTTTTTATCTTCAATAATCATTTCAAGTGCTTTCTGGAGATTATCCGCTTTCATTACTGCTTCATTTCGCTCTACTTGTAATTCTTCATTTCGTTCGGCTAACACCTCTACTTCTGCTTCAAGGTATTGGATTCTTTTTTTGTACTTTTTAAAAAACATAATTTTGAAATTTAATTGTTAATACTATTCCTTGTCCTTAAATCCTTTTGCAACCATTATTGCTATTCCGATAGCTATTATAAGCCCGATTGTCTTTTCGTAATTGTCAAATAGGTATTCGATTATTTCCATAATTAAAATCCTTCATTTTTATGATTATAACTTCCCATATATTGCATTTCTGCTTTTGCTTTACTGAGTACCGAGCGCACCCAATCGAGCTGATGTGTAGCAGTCCTGTTAATTCTTTCGCACCAATCGACCATATACTGTTCTTCCTTACAGAGTGATTTGATAATCATGTTTACTGCAGTAGCTGATGTTTTAGCATTCTTGCCAGCTTCCCGGAGTGTCTCAAATATCTCATTCTTCATCTTATCGTTTAAGTGATATTTTGCATCTGCAAGAAGTTTCCCAGAGCGTGCAATGTGCACTGCAAGATCATTTCCTCTTAACACAGCTTCTTCTGCTTCTTCGCTCATAGTGATATTGAGAAACTCATCAATACTCTTCAACTCGTCTAGTATCTGTTCGGGCGGTGTGATGTTTAGGTTCATAAGGCAGCAAGCTCTTTTTTAAGGTTATTTGATGCGTTTTGTACATCATTGATCATATCAGTAATCATCCCGATAAAATACGTTTTGTCCGCAAACTTGATATTTGATGATTTGTACAACATAGTATCAGCTCCTTTACATTCGGCATATCTATAAGTTATTGTAACCTCTCTGATATCTTTTTCTAATAAATGATCTCTAGTCTTTTCTAATTCAACGATTTCGATCTCAAGCTTTAGAATGGCTTTATTCAGTTCGTTCGCTGTATTCAATGTTTCTATATCCATATTTTTATAATATTAATTGCCAATATTTAAATGCCAGTTCATTATATTTCTCTTTTCCTCTTTCGTAAGCAGCATCCCCACGTTTGATAAAATATTTGAAAACCTTACAATTCTTCTTTGAAATAGCGTAGATGAAATCTTGATTACTTCCAACTATGTCCATATACCAGGCACGTGAGCGATCCCAGTCAAAGAAGTCTATCGCTTCTTCAAATTGCTTCTGAGTAGTTGATGCTGTGCTTTTCAGGTCTCCTCCGAAGTTAACCGGAGAAAGGAACCAGTCCCATTTGCATCGTGTGTCAAGTCTGTATTCAAATCCTCCGTAATCAAATAGCTGATCTCTTCGAATACTCACTTTTTGTGTGTCAGATACTTTCAGCACGTTTGCAAGAAACTGATCTTTCCTTGCTTCCATGAGCAGTGATTTTCGCATTTCATTTGCAAGCAGGAAGTCTTCTTCCAGATACTGAACATCATCTACTTTCATGTAATAAAAGTCCACCCTGTGCGGTTCTGTAATGATTGCATCTATTAGACTTCCAAACTTGAAAGCTTTCTCCTTATCCCCAAAAAATGTCTGGGGATAAAGGAGATTCTTCAATTCTGTCAAAGTAGAGTTGCTAACTTCTTTCCGGTTGTAGTAGTCCATATTCAACTTCTTTTTGCTCTATGTATTGAGTGACTGTTTCGTGAGGTTCGAAATTCCATGAGTTGTTCATAAGCCATTTCATCCATTGTAGACCTTCTTTCCCTGAATCTATTATTTCTTTCACTGAAGATGGATCTGTACGATACTTGCCAAAATCAATTCTCGATGTGAGATAAACTAATCTTTTGTCACTCATGTCATTTAGCTTTTACGTCGTCCACATACTCAATGAATGCCGACTGAATGAACTCTTCATCCTTGTTTGCTTTCTTCTCACAGAAGGTGATCATCTTCTTATGTATCTTTTCAAGCTCTGCAAGAGGTAGTGTAGCGCCTTCTCCGATAAACCACATCTGGTATACCTCTAGAAAACCTTTTGCGTTATGCACCTTGATTTTCTTAGTAACTTTTGCATCCGGAACTGTGGTAGGTGCAGCAGCAGCTGTCTGATTGAAAGAAGCGAAAATGTCCGCCTGAGCAGCCTGAGCTTCAAGCCTTAGTTTCTCTTCAACTTCACGTTTTTTCTGCTCTTCCTCACGTTTTTTTTGCTCCTCTTCTTCACGCTTTCTTGTAGCTTCTTCAGCACGTGCAGCAGCTTCAGCATCCTGTTTTCTGAGTTCCTCAATACGCTCAAGGTCTTTTCTCTTTGATGGCAGACGAATAACCAGATCATCTTTCATTGACTGGATATCATCCCGGAAACGCTTTTTACAATCTTCAAGAAGTGGAGGGACAACTTCAACTTTAATTTTATTAATATCGTCATTTTGTAGATATACAAAATGAAAATCATCCCTGAATCCTTTAAAGTGTTCACTAGCATTATATTCAGTTGAGAATTCAACTACCTGTTTAGACTGCTTGTCAAAGTTTGATAGCGTAAGTCCTGCGAACAGGTTTTCAAGTTCAACAGCTCTTTCCTCGAAAAATACAGTGTAGTATTTTTGCATTGAGAGGGTTAATTCTGTTCTATATTCCAATTTTTCATTCTCGGTTGCCTGGCGTCTGCGTTCAGCCTCTTCAATTGCTTTTTGCTGTGCTATTTTCTTAGCTGCATATTTGTCACGATATGTTTGCAGTTTAGCAGATGATGTGCCGGCATTTGTTGGATTGATTTTGTTCTCCAGAGTTGTAAATTCCTTAGCCACTTTAGTAAGAAGCTGGGTAAGTGGAGAACGACGTGTGTTCATGTTCTTGACTGTAATTTTTGCTTTAGCAATGAAGGTAGACACCTTTTCATCCAATTCATCGCTATCGATACCGCCATTGCCTTCAATTGTATCGAGCAATGCTTTGGCTGCTTTCTCACAATTTTGCACCGACTCCTGATTCTTTTTCAAAATCATAGGTGCTGTCTGAATAATGCTTGTAAATTCTTCTACCTTAATAGGCAAATTCTCTGTCTGTGTTTGAACTGTTTGTGTTGTCATATTGATTTGTTGTTTTAAATAGTTATCTGTAATATCTGTCTCTGTCGTCTAAATCATCCTTTCGACCTGCTGGATCATTCCATGGCTTTGTTGGGTCGTCTCTTTTTATTGGATCATTATGTGGCGCTAATGGATCATCTCTGTATATCGGATTATTCCATGGGGCAGAAGGATCATTATTTTTCATATCAAAACCCTCCATCTTCATCATCTACCGTAATAGTAGGTTGTACTACTTCCGCCACAACTGTTACAGGCTCGTCAAAGCCAGTCACATCTGTTGCTTCTCCATCTTCAATGCCGTAATCAATTTCAGGCTCAGGCTCTTCTACAGACTGCATACTTGTGAATCTCCCTACTCTTACTTTTGGGTAAGCATCAAATGCATGCTTAATCATCTTATTTTCAAGGAACCCAGGATCAATTTGTCCGTCATTACTTGAATACAATTCGTTTGCTTTGCCTACGACTCTTTTACGAGCTGCATTATCCCAATAGCTGTTTGCTCTTGCAGAGAATCCTGCTAGTCTTTCAATATCACCTTCCAATAACCACTGATAATCCTCTGAACCATCATTTCTGACGATTCGGATAAATGCACCAATTACCTTATTTGATTTACGAGGAATGGCTGCGGAGTAGGTGATTTTCTTAACACCTCTTTCAAGGTCGATACTGAATGTATCACCCTCATAAACTACTACCGGATTATCAGCGTACTTGATTTGTCCTGCTCTCATACGCATAACTAGTTCACCGTAGCCTGTAACAGAAACAGAAGCTCTCTTCTCATATATATCCTTTCCGTATTGATCCTTGTGGCCGGTCTTTGAGTTTCGAGGAATTAAATAGCAGTGGGGTTTTCCGGTAGGATCCAGTGATAAGCCATTTACTGCCATATCCAGGAAACAACCATAAAGGCTCATATTAGTGCACTCCTGAAGTGCCGGGTTTTCTTGCAGAATCTTCTGGAAGTTGAATACTTCCTTATGATACATTTGCACACCCTTATCGGTGCCATGAATAGAATTGTACATCTGTATGAACTTCTGTTCTACCTGACGATTCTCAACTAATTCGAGAGGTGCTAATTTGTTGATTTCTTCAACTCTTAGTTGAATTGCTGTTGTATTACTCATATGATTTAAATTAATTTGATTACAACTGCTAAAATGATAATTGCTGTTACATATACCACCGCTGCAATTGTTATCACGTTTGTGATTCTCTTGCTTTTACTCCCGAATAGGATGTCTTCAATTTTATCTGCTAGTTTCATGATATATTTTTTAAAAGCCTTCATCTTCTTCAGATTGAGATGCGATCTCAACTTTGATATCGTCCACTGAGATTATTGAGGACCTAGAGTCTAATAACTTGATCTGTCCGTATCCTTTCTGATCAATTACTTCTTCAAATAATTCACCCTTTGAGTAGGAGAATGATTTGTAAACTTTGCTTTCAATTGCAACTACTTGTAATAGCTTGCCTTTGTAATCAGGACTTTCAATAAGATCACCTTCTTGAACATCCAATGTTGTATTGAATGAGTACCTTCTGCCCATTGGCATTGCCTGAGGCTCTGTTGTAAAAATTGCTTTGATTGTTTTCATTTGCCGTTTTGTTTTAAATAGTTATTGTTTTAATGATTTTGCAAATAGCGAAGTCAACATTGATAGTACATTTTTCTGCTATTCTCTTAGCCCCTTTAAGAGCCTTTCTCTTGGTTGGATATTCTCCTAGGACAATTCCTGCAGAACCGTTACGTATGTCTACCACGAAATATTTACTTTGCTTTTGCATGATTAAAAATTTTATTAGCCGGTACTGCATTTTGTATGTCGAGCATCCGACTTGCCGTCTCTAATTCTGTTCTTTTGAAATATACTTTTGCTCGTTCGCTGTTTCCTGTTGGATAGCCAACTATCCATCTTTTCCTGCGCCATTCATCAATCAATCTTCTTCCGTACTGTTTACGGGCCTGTGATTCTGTCACCACCTCAGACGTTAGTCCCAGCTGATTAAGAGTATTCACCACGCCAATTTCGATTGATTTTGCTACTATTGTTTCGATTATTTTATCATCCACGACTGTTAAATTTTTGAATTATAAAGCGAGTTGGATTTTGTATGCTTAACACCCTGACAACGCTTTGCCGGGCTGTCGTTTGAGTTAAATATTAATCGTTGAATAGATTGTGATTCTTGGCGTATAAGAAGAATTCAGCAAGTGATCTTGTGCCGGTTCTTTTGAATACATTTCGTTTATGAGTACGAACTGTTTCAGCAGAAATGCACATCTTATCAGAGATCTGTTCTGCGTTCAAATTCATGTAGTAGTACTGCATCACTTCTAATTCACGCTCAGATAGTTTAGAGTTGAATTTTGGTCTGCATACGATGCTGTCAAGCTTGCAATCTCCACATCCACGAAGTGGGCAATCGACCTCTTCAAAATTGAAATAGCCAAACTGATCTATGTCTATTACACTGTCGTAACGCCCCCAGTTACAGCGAATAAATCTGCTTACTATCGAATACTCATAATAGGGTACATTAAAGCGTCTGCAGTTGTATTCTTTTGAAAGAGCTGATAATGCTTCTGGGTAGAAGTCGTTTAATCGATTAATCATGCTAGACATGAACTCCCTGTCTTTCTGTGATAACGTATGTGTTCCGTTATCATCATGTATCATGATTTCACCTGTAGGTGTGATATAGAATTCGAGGTTTTTCATACGTTTTCAGGGAATAAAGTTTCAGGAGATGTGTGAAAATACTTTGCGATCTTCACCTTAATGTGCTGTGGTGGGTTGTTAATTCCCAAACACCATGTGCGAACTGTTTCTTTCGTTCTCCCTGTCAATTTGGATAGCTCTTCAAGCAGTTCATCCTTAGGAGCGGATGTAATTGTTCGCGTTGCAGTTGGAAGAGTGTCGTAATACTCCGTTAAGGGTAAATTACGCAAATCAAGGCTATCTACCTTTGATTTCAGATTTTTTTTATTCATCTTTGTATAGTTAAATAGTTATGGCACGTGTGCCGTTCTGTTTAAATAGTTATTAAAAGAGGGTGGCGATCTTTGATTGCCGTCGGGGATACCACCCTCTTAATTTATTTAATGTATGCATCTCCGTTTTTTTACACCCAAAATCGGGTTTTCTAAACTTTGATGCTGTAAAGATATAAGAAACATCTTATATATGCAAAACTTTATATAAGAATTTTCTTATTTATTTTCAATTATTTTTTATTAGTCTGAATATAAAGTAGATAGAAATGAGTGCCAGTGAAATAATTGAACGTGTTTTAACCGAATTAGATTTAAAAGCCCCTACATTCGCAAAAAGTATCGGAGTAGGACAGCAGCGAATACATGATATTCAAAGCGGAAAAACAAAAAGTATTACAGGATCTTTAGCAAGTAAAATTATAAAGACCTATCCTCAATTTAATATTAACTGGTTATTAACCGGTAAGGGAGATATGCTCCATAAAAACGCAAATAAAGATAATAACACTATTCTTATAGATACCGAAGATAAATATAAGAAAGCCTTAGATATTGGATTAAAAATGTTACCTGAAGTTGATTTTACCTTTACAGCCGGAGTGGCTGAATTAATTGATAATAGCAATACTATTACCAGATATTGGTATTTACCTGACTGTGAAGATTGTGAAGGAGTTGCACGTATGGCTGGAAATTCAATGATGCCTATGATTCCGCCCGGTTGTGAATTAGCCTTAAAACGCTATGGCTTTGATTCTTCAAGACCAAACACGATTGCATTCGGAAATGTTTATGGTATAGTTGTAGAAGATGAGATAACCGGTAAATGGCATGGTCATATAAAGATATTAAGAAGGCATAGAGACCCTGATATGGCTAGAAAATATTGGATTGCTCATTCAATTAATACTACAGACTTTGATGACTTTGATATTGAGATAGCATTAGTAAGAGGGCTTTGGGTTGTAAAACAACACGTTGTTACCAATATATTATTGTGATATGTTCGTTATAAGATTCAGGAAATCGACATCAAAGAACTACCAGCTAGTTACAAAGTTGGCAGAAGTATTCGATGATCATGAATTTAAACACGACATGCATACTATTAAGTTTTCTGTTAAGGAATTATTCGAAAAGTGGGATTATTTCAACTTGATATTCTGGAAAACAGCGGGGTGGGTGGAAAGCTCATTTGGATATGATGGTTATAACCTATTGTCATTAGAAGATCGCAAACGATTGTTTTATTCACTTCAGTCTGCTCATTCCATGTGGTTGGGATTAAGCTCTGATTATCTTAGACGATTGGCACCTGTTTATTTCGACGAATCGCTTGATCCAAAGCTTCGTGATATAATATTCAACCAAACTGATACAGATAGGCTATTGGATCTACTTAATGCAGAAAAAAACAGAGAAGTGTTTAATGAAAACTACGGAGAGACACAGTCATGAGAAAAATATTGATGGTATTAGTCTTATTCTTGTTATTTGTCTCGTGCGAATCACACAGGGTTAAGGAAAATAGAAAGATTTATACTGAATTTCTTGAAAGCATGTCAGATGCTCCAGAGTATCTTAAAATACATAATGAAATCGTTAATGACGATAATGAAGCCAATATCTATTTTCTCATAGATTTTGAAACAGTGTATATAGGAAAAAGATTTAGAGATGAAGTAAGAGTTGATTTTATTGGCAATTACATGTCAAAAATTGATGGTATTTCACCAACTAAATATAAAGGGAACTATTTAATTAATATAATTCAATAGCTATGGAGGAAGATAAGGATAAAACAATAGCTCTTCAGAGGAAAAAAATCGAAGAATTGAGCTCAAAAGTGAATGCTCTTGAACAGGAAAATGCTCTTTTAAACTTCCAATTATTGAGAAAAAAAAGGGTGAAGAAAACCACCCATCTTTGAACTATCTTTGAAAAAGAAAATCCAGCTCGCATAAAATGCAGGTAATCAGCTCATAAAAACAAATATGTCTCTGCCTGTCACGCAGGGGGTCGCGGGTTCGAGTCCCGTCCATACCGCAAACGGTGCTGATAATAAGCATCTTACAAAATTTACCTACAAAATTACCTACGTTTCTAAAGATTTACTCTTTAAAAGTGTAGGTTTTTTTATGTTCATACCCTTATATTATACTCACATAGCAAAACAAAAAAACCACCTCAATAATTGAAGTGGCTTAATTGTGATACTCCTACAAAAAAATTCAGGCAAATATTGATCATCTTATAGATGATCTACACTAAACTGTTTTAACATGAATTGTTTTAGAATTGAATTCTATCTGCTTTCATAGCATTGTAGAAACTCAACATTAATTTATCCACATCTTCATAAAACTTTTCTTTACTGTAATCAAAATTGGTTAAACCACTTTCATCATATCTCCATGGACTAAGTGGTTCTATACTAATTCTTGCTCCATCATCTTTTACACGAATATCAATTTTAGCATAAATTCTTGAGTCAATTGAGGAAGAACCATAAAGCGATGAGATAGTTCTTGTTTCTCCATTCATTAGATATTTTCCAATTAATACACCCTCTTCTTTATCGCTAAACTGAATTACACTACTTGCATCAACAAACATACCAATCATCCAATCATTTGCTTTAACAAATAATTCTTCTTTACTACCTGTCAAATCTGTATAAACCTTGATTACGGGCTCTTCAATTTGAACCATATTTAGAGTTCCACAAGCATTAAGTACAAACAAAATTGAAATTAGATATACATTTTTTTTCATATTGAAGTGTTTTATAATTAGATTAATTTATTAATTAATACAAATATATGTATAAATAATTAATACTAAAAACAAATATTACTGCATCAGATCATCAGTATGTAAAAAACACAAAAAAACCACCTCAATAAATGAAGTGGCTTTTAGTATTTTATTTACTCT
>ENA-UOOM01001093-UOOM01001093.1-fermentation-metagenome-genome-assembly--contig:-NODE-1093-length-27370-cov-41.274794_pt1 | contig 27370 bp, 27 predicted proteins | sample MGYA00245781_ERZ724031 | MGnify/ENA primary metagenome ERZ724031 (study PRJEB28704, sample SAMN03018317) | fermentation metagenome | biome: anthropogenic terrestrial biome; feature: soil... | reverse complement strand
GAAGATTTGAACGACGATTAGAAAGGTTGGAGGTAAAAATGAAAATAGCAATTCCAACAGAAGACAAGTCAATTAAATCAAAAATTAATGATTCCCTTGGTCGGGCACCGTATTTTCTTATTTATAGCACTGTTACTAAAGAAAGTGAATTTTTAGATAACAGAGCTTTAGTAGAGCAGGGCGGTGCAGGAATCAGAGCTGCACAAGTTATTGCAGACAATGGTGTAAGAGCGGTAATAACCAATCGCTGTGGTGAAAACGCAGAAAAATTATTCAGGAGTTCTGAAGTTTTTGTTTACAAAGCCAAAGAGGGAAATGCAGAAGAAAATATAGCATATTTTATTGAAAATGAACTCTCCTTGTTAAATGAATTTCACTCAAGCTTTCATGGCTAAGAAAAATAAATATTGACATATGCCGATTATAATATATAATTCATTATTGGCATATGTCATAAATATGGAGGAAATTATGAAAATAGCAATTCCGGTAGATGATGGTAATGTATGTGTATCGTTTGGAAGAACACCATATTTTATGCTTTATGATACAGATAATAACGAAAGCAGGTTTATTAATAACAGTGCGGCAAACAGTCAAGGCGGTGCAGGTATTAAAGCAGCTCAAATTATTGTAGATAATAATGCAGATGTGTTAATAACTCCAAGATGCGGTCAAAATGCAGCAGAAGTGTTAATAGCAGCTAATGTTAAAATTTATAAAGCATTAAATAATTCAATTGAAGAAAATTTAACTGAATTTAAAAATGATAAACTAAGCATACTAACTGAAATTCATGCAGGATTTCATGGTGACAGGGGAAGATAAAATGAAGATTGCTGTTTTAAGCGGCAAAGGCGGAACAGGAAAAACATTTATATCTGTAAACTTAACTTTTGTAGCCGGAAATTCAAATTATATAGACTGTGATGTTGAAGAACCTAACGGACATCTTTATTTTAAACCTAAAATTTTGAAAAAAGAAAAAATTTACGAAAAAATTCCTCAGGTTGATAAAGAAAGATGCAACGGATGCAGAAAATGTGTGGAATTTTGCAAGTTCAATGCGCTTGCCTATATAAAAGACAATGTATTTGTATTTGAAGATATTTGTCATTCCTGTGGCGGATGCTCCTTGATATGCCCCGAGAAAGCCATTTTAGAGAAAGACAAAGAGATAGGAGAAGTGCAGGAGGGTGTTTTTAAGGATTCTAAAATTTATACCGGAATTTTAAATACCGGTGAGGAAACAGGAGTAAGCATAATAAAGAAACTGTTAACAAATGCGAATAATAAATCATACACATTTATCGACTGTCCTCCCGGAAGCTCCTGCAGCGTAATGGAAAGTATAAAGGATGCGGATTATTGCATATTGGTGGCTGAGCCCACCTTATTTGGAGTGCACAATTTTAATATGGTTTATAATTTAGTTAAATTATTTGATAAACCTTTTGGCGCAGTTTTAAATAAATGCTTAGACGGAGAAAATCCGGCGGAAGAATTTTGTAATGAAAAAAAAATTAAAATTTTATGTAAAATACCTTTCGAGCATGAATTAGGCAAAGTAAACTCAAATGCAGAAATTGCATCAGTAAAGAATGAAAAATATCACAACTTATTCTCTTCATTGCTAAAAACTATTCAAGAGGAGGCAGGTAAATGAAACAGCTTTTAATCCTAAGCGGTAAAGGCGGCACAGGGAAGACAACCGTAGCCGGTGCATTTATCAAACTTTCAAATGTAAAAGCATATGCAGACTGTGATATAGATGCTCCTAATCTGCATTTAATTATGGAGCAGGAATCTAAGCCTGAGCATTCTGATTACTATGGATTGGATAAAGCAGTAATAGATAATGATAAATGTGTTGAATGTAATTTGTGTTATGAAAGCTGCAGATTTGATGCAATCAATAAAGATGATGGTTATACAGTCGAAATCTATGATTGCGAAGGATGCGGAGTATGTGAAGCAATATGCCCCTCTTCAGCCATAAGCATGGTTCCATATAAGGCAGGAGATATGACATTATACAGGGAGCCTAAGGTCTTTTCAACTGCAGAATTGAAAATGGGGAGCGGAAATTCGGGACTTCTTGTAACAGAAGTAAAGAAAAATATGAAGCTGACTTCTGATGCAGACTTTGCAATAATTGACGGCTCCCCGGGCATAGGATGCCCTGTTATTGCATCAATAAGCGGAGTCAATATGGTTTTGATAGTTGCAGAGCCTTCTTTGTCGGGAATTAGCGATATGAAAAGGATAATTGAAACAGCAAATAAATTTAATACAAAATTAGCTGTTTGCGTAAATAAATATGACACAAATATTGAAAACAATGAAAAGATAAAACAATTTTGTCAAAATAACAAGATTGATTTTGTAGGCCAAATACCCTTTGATAAAAAAGCCGTGGAAGCTGTAAACAATGGATTGACAATTGTTGATATTGATTGTGCGGCAGGAAAAGCCGTGCGAGAAGTATATAAAGAGACAATAAAAATTTTAAGCAATTAGGAGAAGAAAATGAGTGAAAATTGTAATGAAAGCTGCAGTTCCTGCAGCCAGGAATGCGACAGCAGAAAAGAAGAGCAAACTAATTTTTTGGAAAGACCGCACCCTCAAAGCAACATCAAAAAAGTAATAGGTGTTATAAGCGGTAAGGGTGGAGTAGGCAAATCATTGGTTACATCCATGCTTGCTGTAACAATGAACAGAAGGAACCACAATGTGGCAATATTGGATGCGGATATTACAGGTCCTTCAATACCTAAAGCATTTGGTATAACCGAAAAAGCAGGGGGTAGTTCTTATGGAGTACTGCCAGTAAAAAGCAAGACCGGTATAGAAATTATGTCAATTAATCTTCTGTTGGAAAACACCACTGACCCTGTTGTATGGAGAGGACCCATAATTTCAGGTACGGTAAAGCAATTTTGGACAGATGTAATATGGGGAGATATAGATTTTATGTTTATCGACATGCCTCCGGGAACTGGGGATGTACCACTCACAGTATTTCAATCCATACCCGTTGATGGAATCATTGTAGTAACATCTCCTCAGGAACTGGTGTCAATGATTGTAGAAAAAGCTGTAAAAATGGCTGAATCAATGAATATTCCAATCATTGGAATAGTTGAAAATATGTCATATTTCAAATGTCCCGACTGCAATAAAGAATATAAAGTATTTGGGGAAAGTAAAATAGAAGAAGCAGCAAAAGCTCATGGTTTGAATGTTATTGCCAAACTTCCCATAGATTCAAAAATATCGTCTGCGTGCGACAAGGGATTGATTGAGCTTTACGGAGACAGTTTATTTGTTAATATAGCAGAAATATTAGAAAAAATGGAGGTTTAGCATGAAAATAGCAGTTGCAAGCGAAAAAGAAATGGTTACTGAACATTTCGGTCATTGTGAAAATTTTAATATTTATGAAACAGATGGAAATATAATAGTAAAAAGTGATTCAATTAAAAACCCGGGACATAGACCCGGTTTTCTTCCAAACTTCTTAAATGATATAGGAATAAATGTAATAATATCAGGAGGAATGGGCGGCGGAGCAATTGAAATATTTAACGAAAAAGGTATTGAAGTAATAACAGGTGCCAGAGGTGAAGCAAAAATTGCAGCAGAAGAATATTTAAAAGGCAATTTAGAATCGACAGGCTCAATTTGTCACGAACACAAGCATCACGATGAATGCGGCGAATAATTAATTATTTACTAACTTACTAACTTACTTACTAATTATATTAAATCTATACAGCATCAAGAAGTTAAACTCTTGGTGCTTTTATAATTTAATAAAGTTTTCATAATATGAAACTTTAGTATTGATTTATGAAACAAATTGTTATAGTATATAATTAAGTACATGAATTAATAATTTAAGGGGGTGCTAAAAATGGAATTAGTACAATCAGTTGATAGAACGCTCACAATATTAGAGGTTCTCTCAGATTATAGTGATGGCTTAGGAATTACCGATATAAGCGAAAGAGTAAACCTTCATAAAAGTACAGTCTATAGGTTACTGTCTACATTAAGTTATAAAGGATATGTAGTCCAGGATGAAGAAACAAGCAAATACAAAATAACATTTAAGCTATTTGAGCTTGGAAGTAAAAAAGTTGATAAATTAGATTTATTAAATTGTTCTAAATCATATACTAAAGCGCTTATGGAAAGTGTAAATGAAGTTGTACACTTAGTAATAAGGGAAGATACTGAGATTGTCTATATTGATAAAGTTGAAGCGAATAATACCATAAGCATGGCATCAAGAGTTGGTAAAAGAAATCCAATGTATTGTACGGCTACTGGTAAAGGTATGTTAGCTTTTATGCCGGAGGAAGAAGTTCTCAAAGTATGGAACAGCAGTAAAATTATAAAACTCACAAAAAATACTAATACTGATTTTATTTTATTTAAGAAAGAACTACAAGCAATTAAGAAAAATGGTTATGCGATTGACGATGAAGAAAACGAGATGGGAGTAAGATGCGTAGGTGCACCAATTTTTAATATCAATGGGAAAGTTGCTGGTGCTATAAGTGTTTCAGGTCCAATGCATAGGGTAACAGAAGATAAAATTGACTTTATTTCAAACGAATTAATAAAATGTTCTAATTTAATATCAAAAGAAATGGGATATAAATTGAATTAAATTTAAGTATATTTAAAAATAATACTCTTAAATAGAAGGGTATTTTAATAGTTTAAACAATTTACACAAGATTAAATAGCTGTAAATAGGTCGTAGATAGCCGTAAATACCAAAAAAAGATAGTCGTAAATATCGTAAATATCGTAAATATCGTAAATATCGTAAATATCGTAAATATCGTAAATAGTAAAAAAGTTCTTGCAAATGTTTTTGTACTGTGTTATAATAAATAAAATTCATAATACGAAGAACGGTTTCGCATAGCGAAACAAGGCGGCGCAACTTTTTCATAAAATTGGGTAAGTAACAACTTTAAATAATTAGGTGTAGGTTCTCAATTTGTAAGAAAACCTGCAACTTTGAAAAATATGTTTTTATTAAAATTTTAGGAATGTTTTCTTGGATACTACTAAAAAATAGGGGGAAAGAAATGAAGTTATCATTTAGATGGTATGGTGAAGATGATCCTGTAAAAATAGAATATATCAGGCAAATACCAAATATGCACAGTATAGTAACAGCAATCTATGATATTCCGGTTGGTGAGGTATGGAGCACAGAAAGAATAAAAGCACTTAAAAGAAGAGTAGAAAATGCCGGATTGAAATTTGATGTAATTGAAAGTGTACCTGTTCATGAAGATATTAAATTAGGACTAACAACAAGAGATAAATATATTGAAAACTATAAGCAAACTATAAGAAATCTATCCAATGAAAAAGTAAAAGTAATATGCTATAATTTTATGCCTGTATTTGACTGGACACGCAGCCAATTAGATATGGTGCTGGATGATGGGTCAACAACCTTAGTATATTATAAAAACCAAATAGAAAAAATGAATCCTTTAAATGGAGACCTATCGCTTCCAGGTTGGGATACAAGTTATACTAAGGAAGGTTTAAAGGATATATTTGATAAATACTCAAGTGTAAGTGAAGAGAAATTGTGGGATAATATTGAATATTTCTTAAAAGAAATTATCCCTGTAGCGGAAGAATGCGATGTAAAGATGGCAATACATCCTGATGACCCGCCGTGGCCGATATTTGGATTGCCGAGAATAATTACTACAGAGGAAAACATAGATAGGTTTTTGAAGATTGTTGATAGTACATATAATGGATTAACATTCTGTACAGGCTCTTTTGGCAGTGGAAGTTTTAATGATGTGATAAAGATGGTAGATAAATACTCAGCTCAAAGCAAAATACATTTTGTTCATGTGAGAAATGTAAAGTTTCTTTCAGATGGAAGTTTTGAAGAGAGTGCCCATTACTCATTAAAAGGTTCCTTAGATATGGTTGCAATTATGAAAGCGCTTCATAAGAATAAATTTGACGGATATCTTCGCCCGGACCATGGAAGAATGATTTGGGGAGAAACAGGTAAACCTGGGTATGGGCTTTTCGATAGAGCTTTAGGAGCAATGTATATAACGGGGATTTGGGAAACCTTAGAAAAAATAAAACCTGCAATTTAAAGAATTTATAAGATTAAAGTGAGATGGTTGAATTATATAACAAGACACCATAATTTTAGGAGATGAGGAGTTTTGTAAAAGCACGGATATAAATTACAAGAAGGAGGTGTTATTCATGAAATTGCCATTTAAGGTTGACTTAAGCAATAAAGTAGCTGTAATCACAGGTGGAACCGGGGTCTTAGGCAGCTACTGGGTGGATGCTTTGGCACGGTGTGGTGCAAAGGTTGCCATACTTGGAAGGAAAAAAGAAATCGTAGAAAAAAAGGCTAAGGTAGTTATTGACAATGGGGGAATTGCAATAGGCTTAGTAGCGGATGTTATGAATATCGAGAGCTTAAGAGAAGCTCATATTGAAGTCTTAAACAAGTTGGGACCATGCGATATATTGATAAACGGTGCAGGTGGAAATAGTCCGAAAGCCAATACAACAAATGAGTACTTATACGAAGAAGACATTAAGTATGATAGTTATGACATAACGACATTCTTCGATCTTGAAGAAGATGCAGTAAAGCAAGTATTCGGACTGAATTTTATGGGTACATTTGTAACGTCACAAGAGTTTGTAAAAGACATGGTGGGAAGAAAAGGATGTACAGTTATAAATATTTCATCAATGAATGCTTTTACACCATTAACCAAAATACCGGCATATTCAGGGGCGAAATCTGCAGTGTCTAATTTTACCCAATGGTTGGCAGTACATTTATCAAAAGTCGGTATAAGAGTAAACGCTATAGCACCCGGATTTTTATTAACAAAACAAAATGAAAGCTTACTATTGAATTCTGATGGGTCTTATACAGACAGAGCTAAAAAAATAATAAACAGTACTCCAATGATGAGATTTGGTGAGCCGAAGGAATTAATTGGAGCATTGTTATTTCTTGTAAGTGAAGAAGCTTCAAGCTTTGCAAATGGAGTAATTATACCTGTAGACGGTGGATTTTCTGTATATTCAGGGGTGTAAGATATGTTAATATAGTCTTTCACTAAAGGGTTTAAATAATATAGTTTAATAAGTTTTTACTTATATTGGAGGAAAATATGAGTCAGACTAATTATCTTGTCTTAAAAGATATTAATAAAAGTTTTTCATCAAACCATGTACTTAAAGGAGTAAACTTTTCTGCAAGACAAGGTGAAATTCATGGTTTCATAGGTGGAAATGGAGCAGGGAAATCGACATTAATGAATATTTTAGGAGGTATATACGAAAAGGACAGCGGAGAAATATACATAGATAACAAACCTGTGTTTATAACTAAGCCAATACATTCCATCCAGAATGGCATATCATTTATCCATCAAGAGTTAAAATTATTTTCGATGCAATCTGTAGCAGACAATATTTTTATGTCACGTTTACCGACTAAAGGAAAAGGAGCATTTGCAATAATTGATGATGCAGAAAAAAATCGATTGACTCAGAAATGGCTAGACATGGTTGGCTTAAAAGTATCCCCTAATACTATTGTTAACAAACTTAGTATTGGTGAACAGCAGATGGTTGAAATTGCCAAAGCGCTTTCTTATGAATCTAAAATTATTATTTTTGATGAACCGACATCATCACTTACCAGTAAAGAAGCAAATATTCTTTTTGATTTAATACGGAAACTAAAAGAGTCAGGCACATGTATAATTTACATATCTCATAAGTTTGAAGAAATTTTCGAATTATGTGACCGGGTAACAGTACTTCGTGATGGTAAAGAGGTTGGGACAGTTAATGTTAGTGAAACAACAACTGATGAGCTTGTAAGTATGGTTATTGGAGTAAGGTTAGAACAATATTATCCGGAAATACCGGAATTGACTACTAACGAAAAGTTTTTTGAAGTGAAGAGTTTGGTTAATAAAAAACTAAGGAATGTTAGTTTTTCGGTAAAGAAAGGCGAAATACTAGGAATATTCGGTTTGGTTGGAGCCGGTAGAAGTGAATTAGCTCGAGTGATTTTTGGGCTAGACTATCTTCATTCAGGCGAAATTTATATGAACAAAAATCAGAAGTCTATTAGAAGCCCTAAGAAAGCTATGTCTGCAGGAATAAGTTTTCTTACAGAAGACAGAAGAGGAGAGGGGCTCATTCTAAACATGTCCGTTTGTGACAATTTAAATCTTCCCATTTTGAATAAATTGATAAAGCCGATTACGAATTGGCTAAACAAGTCCGGTATGAAAAAAAATACTGAAGTAGCAATTCAACAATTTCATATAAAAGCTAGTAATAAAGATCAACATGTTAAGCAGCTCAGTGGTGGAAATCAACAAAAGGTTGTTCTTTCGAAATGGTTCATGACTAATTCACAATTATTTATATTAGATGAGCCTACAAGGGGTGTTGACATAAAAGCCAAGGCTGAAATATATGAAGCTATTGTAAACATAACATCTTCAGGAAGCGCTGTTATGATAATTTCTTCGGAAGCACTTGAATTATTAGGGGTTTGTCACAGGATACTGGTTATGAAAGACGGGCTGTTGGTAAAAGAGTTAATGCGTAACGAAGCAACAGAAGAAAAATTATTAAAATACGCAATGGGAGATGTATCATGAGAGGTGGAGAATGAAATTTAAACTTTCAAAAAGTTATGTTGACTATATAAAACCATCTTTGTTATTTGTTTTTATAATTATCATAATGGTAAGAGTCCCAATTTTTTTAAAACCAAGTAATATTATTTCTGTTTTAGCTCAAGGTGCAACTATTGGAATTGTTTCCATTGGTATGACAATGGTAATCCTTTCCGGTGAAATTGATATATCAGTAGGTGCACAGTTATATTGCACAGGAGCAATAGCATCTGAAGTATTTCTTGCCACTAAAAGCATCTTGATAACAACATTAGCAGCCATTGTAGCAGGCGCAATATTTGGACTGCTAAACGGGATTGGTGTAGCTAAACTGAAGATACCTTCAATGATTACCACATTAGCTGTAAGCAATATCCTGACCGGATTAGCTAGTTTGCTGATTGGGTCGGGGAGCACATTAATTGCCGGAGATGAATATAAAGTCATTAGCCAGACAAAAATTTTCGGTATTTTAAGCAGTACATGGATATTTATTTTACTCTACGTGGTTTTTGCAATAATCATATGTAAAACACGTTTCGGTCGTTATGTTTATGCAGTGGGAGACAACAAGGATGCTCTTCGTGCAGCTGGTATTAATGTTGATTTTATTCAAATAGCCATTTTTGTACTGACAGGAATGCTATGTGGTGTAGGAGGATTGGTTTCAACATCACGTTTAGGAGGTTCACAGATTAATCTTTCCATAGGAACAGAAATTTATTGTATAGCAGCAGTTGTTATTGGTGGTGTTAGTATGTCCGGAGGTGTCGGAAACATATTTGGTGTTTTAGTTGGTATTTTTATGGTTGCAGCACTTGATAATTTATTAAGATTGATCAGTGTTTCAGCGTATCTTTATGATCTGGTATGGGGAATAGTAATTTTTGTCGTTGTATTAATAGATGTTCTAAAGAAGAAACAACAAATTAAAAATCAGGAAAGAAAAATTCCTGAATTATAATAAATTAATGAGGAGGTAAAATTAATGAAAAAGGAACTAAAAAAAGTAATAGGGTTATTATTGGTGATTATCTTGACACTATCTGTTGTAGGGTGTACTTCAACTATTTCTTCTGACGGTGATTCAACACGACAATCAGAATCAGTTGAGAGACGCAAGAATGATGGCGTAAAAAGAATTGGCTTTGCAATGGCGGAAATTACCGGACAAGCAGTTCAACAAGAGGCTAGCTCTTTTGAAGAAACTGCAAAAGAACTTGGATTTACTGACAGAATTATCCTTTCAGCGGAAAATTCTGTAGAGACACAAATATCGCAAATTAAGGATATGATCACAGCAGATTGTGATGTTATTTGCATATATAGTGCAGATGCGGATGGTGTTGTTCCGGCAGTTTTAGAATGTAATGCAGAAGGTATCCCCGTTATAGCTGTTGACAGGGGTATAAATGGAGGGGAGATCTTAACTACAATTGCATCAAATAATATTAGTGACGGTAGAGATGCAGCTAATTATTTTGGTATGAAAACTTCAACAGAAGCGGAAGATTCAGTAAAAGTTTTACACATTATTGGTAACCTTTCCTCAACAGCACAAAAAGAACGTGCAGAAGGATTTAGAATCGGTTGTGAACAGTGGGGACAACTTACAATTGTAGATGAAGTTGCAACAGATGCAAATGCAGACAAAATTTATAATGCTGTAGTTGATGCTTTTAAAGTTAATCCTGATATTAAGGCTATCTTTGTTCCATATGATCAGCTTTTATCTCCTGTAGTATCTGCGTTAAAAGAAATTGGAAAGTTTTATCAACAGGGAGACCCAAACCATGTTATGTTAGGCTCAGTTGATGGTGCAACAGATCAATTAGAGTGGTTGTCACAAGGTATTAATGATATTTCCATATCACTTGACTTCTCAGGCTTTGGTGGAGAAGCAGTAAAAGCCGCAGATAGCTTTATTAAAGGTGAAAATGTGCAGGAGAGTATTTCAACAAAGAGCATAATTTGTACTGCAGATAATATTAACTACTTGGCTAAAAAAGGAGTATTGTGGGGATTAACCAAATAGTAGAAAGGTTAAGATGAAGAATGAATAGACATATTGATATTAAAAGGTTTGCGCTTAAATATGGAATTTATATAGGATTTTTGGGGATGATTATTGTATTTTCTATTATAATTCCAAGATTCTTTACAGTAAGAAATTTTATAAATATATTAAATCAATATGCATATTATTTAATTTGCTCTATGGGAATGTTCTTTGTTGTACTTGTTGGTGGAGTTGATCTGTCAAACGGAGGAATGATTGCCTTAGCCGGTGTTTTGGGTGCGACTGTGATGGTTAAGACTCAAAATGTTATTTTGGGATGCCTTGTAGTAGTATTTGTTGCAGTGCTTGGTGGTATCTTGAATGGAATATCCATAGCAAAAATAGGGATGGCTCCATTTATTGCTACTTTAGCATTTGAAAATATTTGGCGTGGTTCAGCTTTTACCTTGACATCAGCCACTGCAGTCAGTGGGATTCCTAATGTTTTTACCAATATAAATTTTATGAAAATAATGGGTATTAGAAGTGCAACGTTTATTATGATTATTGTATTCCTGATATTATTTTATACATTGCACTTTACAGGTTATGGAAAAAAACTCTATGCCATTGGTGGAAATCCTGTTGCATCAAAAATTGTAGGTATAAAAGTTGATGCCATAGTCATATCAGCATATGCAATTTGTGGAACATGTACTGCAATTGGCACATTAATTCTACTTGTTAATACTGCTACAGGAAATCCGGCATCTGCACAGAATTTGGCTCTGGAATGTATAGCGGCAGTAATTATTGGCGGTGCCAGTGCAAATGGCGGTGAAGGTAAACTGATTGGAGCAGTTATTGGAGCACTCATGTTTGCTATGACAAAAAATGGCTTAAATCTATTAGGGTTATCATATTATTACCAGTTAATAGTAAGTGGCATAGTTATCTATGTAGTAGTAGCATTAGATAGATTGCGTGTAAAGCTAGGGTATTAAAAAAAGATAGGAGGAGTTTCATGATTAAAGTTGATGGGAAAGAAGTTCAAGTAATTGATGCTCATGTACATATTTGGGATGAGTATAAGGGAATGCGATATGGAGAAGTTCCCGTTGAAAATTTAGGCTATGGAAAAATACGATTTAACAGCAAAATTGAAAGCCTATTACCGCCATCTTTTGTAGACAATGCAGTAACTGCAGAAATATTGCTTGCTTATATGGATGATAACCATGTAAGTAAAGCTTTAATTTTACAAAATCCTTGCTATGGAGACCAAAAAGAATATGTTTCTGAATGCTTAAAAAAATATCCGGACCGCTTTATAGCTACAATGGGAAAGATTGATCCCAGAAAAACAGATAATATATTTAATGAAATTAATATTCTTATAAATGAGTATTCATGTAGCGGTGTTAAAATTGAAGTTCCGGATGTTCCATTTTTAATTGACGAGCCGGAATACGATCCTATGTGGAAAAAAATAATAGAAGATGATTTAATGGTTGTACTTGATTTAGGTTTTGAAGATGGGGTGTTTGATTGGCAAATTGAACGGTTAACAAATCTTCTTAAGCGATTTCCGGAAATAAGAATGAGGCTTCCGCATTTAGGCATTAGCAGGCTTTGGGATTTAAAACAGGAGTATCCATATATAGAATTACAGAAAACATTAAACTTGTTTAAAATTAATAAAGATAATCTTTATTTAGACATGTCAGCTATGCCATTTTTCGATACTAAAGAAGATTATCCGGATATACGTAATCAAGAAATATTACGGATAGTTTATGAAACGATTGGATCAGAAAAAATAATATATGGAAGTGACTTTCCGACAATCTTGAAATTAAGAACGCTTAAACAATGTATTGAGTTCATAACAAAGCAGTGTGATTTCTTATCTTTTTCAGATATCGAAAATATATTATCTAAAAATGTTATTCGCGAATTAAAAATAAAGAATTAGGAGAAGTTTATATGGCAGTTAAACAATTTAATTTAAAACCTAAAAAGGTACCAAAAATAAATACTAAGTACAGAACTATTAACACAGAGATTCCAAATCCCGAATCTGTTGATATAATTAACCAACTAAGAAAATATGAACCAAATTCAATGACGGGACAACCACCTGTAGTTTGGGATAAGGCAATTGGTATCAATGTATATGACAAATGGGGCAATAAATGGATAGATTTTAGTTCTTGTGTTGTAGTGGCTAATGTGGGTCATTGTAATCCGAAAATACAGCAAGCCATAATAAGTATGACTGAGCATGGATTGTTGAATAATTATTGCTTTCCGTCTGAAATCCGTGCAAAATTGACAAAAAAAATTATAGAAGACATAGCTCCTGAAGAGTTGGATAAGGTATTCCTGCTTTCTACAGGCTCTGAAACCACTGAATGCGCAATCAAATTAGCCAGAACAAACGGAATCAAAGTAGGTGGAAACAAAAAAAATATTATTGTTACATTTGATGATGCGTTTCATGGTAGGACTATGGGAGCACAATTGGCAGGAGGATCAGAAGGAGGAAAATCTTGGATTGTACATTTGGATAAAGGAATTATACAGGTTCCGTTTCCAAATTCATTCAAATATGAATGGGCTGATCAAGACAATGAAAATTACAGTGATGATAAGTGTTTTGAAATATTTTTAGATAATTTGAGAAAACAGGGCATTGAGGATTTTAATGACATTGCAGGTATTATGACTGAAACATTTCAAGGCGGATGGTGTGAATTAATGCCAAAAGGATTTGTTCAAAAGCTACGTAAATTCTGTAATGAATATAATATAGTAATGATTTTTGATGAAGTTCAAGCTGGTTTTGGACGTACGGGTAAAATGTTCGGCTTTATGCATTATGATATTATACCGGATTTAATTTGTTGCGGTAAAGGAATAAGTAGTGGCTTACCATTATCATGTGTTATCGGACGTCAAGAAATTATGGATTTGTATGGACCTAATCAAATGACGAGTACACATACCGGAAATCCTGTTTGTAGTGCGGCAGCTTTAGCAAGTATTAATTATTTGCTGGATAATAATATAGTTGAAAATTGTGCAAATATGTCTAAAATATGTGAAAAAAGATTGAATGAAATTATAGAAAAGTATAAAGATTATGTTGGTTTTGTAAAAGGAGTGGGTTTAGCATGGGCTCTAATATTAGTGAAAAAGGGAACTAAAGAAATTGATCCGGAATTAGCACACGATGTTGTAGAAACAGCAATGAGGAAAGGATTATTGTTGTTTGCCCCGGTTGGTGATGGAGCGACTCTTAAAATTGTACCACCATTAATAATTAACGCAGAAGAATTAAATGAAGGATTTGATGTATTGGATGAAGCCTTATCAGAAGTGATAGGACAATAAGTTGACAAAAAATTATAATTGATGTTGTGAAATAATGTTATTATGTTGTTAAAGTTATGAGATATTATATATATGACTCATAACTTTGACAACAATATATTTAAGTATAGTTAAAATAACAGTTTAGAGCTACCTATAAGGGATAAGCTACTTTTCATCTTAGATTACTTTATTGGAACATCATACATTGGGCTACAACAACATAGTCCTTATTAAAATGTGACAACTGTTACTATCACATTATTGCAGATAACAAGCATTCCCTAAATTGACTTGAAACTATAATAGTAAGGTACGTACCAAAAAAAATTATGCAGTAAAACATATAAGGATTCTAATTTTATATGAATGGCTATAGTTGTAGTAGTTCCTGGAATAGACTTCAGCAACTCAGGAGAAGGAGATGTTCCAATCTCATTTTCAGCAAAGGACTTTATAAAAGGTATGGAATTAATCAAAGAATTTTTATGGAATTATAAAAATAATTATCAAAAGAGGGATTTTAATGAATGAACTTATAAAAAAACTATCAAATTATGGTATTGTGCCTGTTATAAAAATAGACAATGTAGAAACTGCCGTTCCATTGGCAGAAGCATTAATCAGTGCAGGGCTTCCAGTAGCAGAGGTTACTTTTAGGACAGCACAAGCAGAAGAATCTATAAAGAGAATTGTAAAAACTTATCCTGAAATGCTGGTTGGAGCAGGTACCGTATTATCTATTGAACAAGTTGACAAGGCAGTTAATGCCGGGGCTAAGTTCATTGTTTCGCCGGGTTTTAATCCTAAGGTTGTAAGCTACTGTATTTCAAACAAAATTACAATTATTCCGGGAACTTCTACGCCCAGCGATATGGAAGCGGCTTTAGAAATGGGTTTAGAGGTTGTTAAGTTTTTCCCGGCTGAACAATCCGGAGGAGTGGACTATTTAAAAGCTGTGGGAGGACCTTATACGACATTGAAGTTTATTCCTACAGGAGGGATTAATGCAAAAAATTTAAATACTTACTTATCACTAAAGAATGTTGCAGCATGCGGCGGTTCTTGGATGGTTAAGGGTGATTTGATTGATGCAGGAGATTTTGAAGCAATAAAAAAACTTACAAAGGAAGCAATTCAAACCATGTTAGGTTTTTCATTAGGGCATGTGGGAATTAATTGTGCTGATTTAGATGAAGCTTCTAGTGTCGCAAATCAGTTTTCAAATATTTTTGGTCTTGACTACAAAATGGGGAACTCGTCAATTTTTGCAGGTGAAGCAGTGGAAGTTATGAAATGCCAATTTTTAGGTCAAAAAGGACATATAGCAATAAAAACAAACTCTGTTGATAGAGCAGTTGCATATTTAAGTGAAATGGGAATTTCATTCAATGAAAGTACTCGCAAGACAAGTCCTGACGGTAAAACAAGAGCTATATATTTAACAGAAGAAATAGGCGGTTTTGCAATTCATTTAAAGAACTAGGGTCAAGGAGAGTGAGATATATGAAGGTATTAACATTTGGTGAAATTATGCTGAGACTTAAGCCGCCCGGTGTGGAGAGGTTTTTTCAAAGTCCAAGTTTGGAGGCTACTTTTGGTGGTGGAGAAGCAAATGTAGCAGTATCCTTAGCCAATTATGGAATGGATGCAGCTTTTTTAACAGTTCTCCCTGACAATGTACTTGGGGATGAAGTTATTAAAGAATTAAGAAGTTTTGGAGTTGATACATCAAGAATATTAAGAGGTAATGGACGATTGGGAATTTATTTCTTAGAGGGAGGAGCAAATCAACTTCCAAGCAAGGTTGTATACGACAGAGATAATTCTGCAATAGCATTGGCTAAACCCGGTGACATTGATTGGGACACAGCCTTTGGCGGAGTAGATTGGTTCCATATTACGGGTATAACACCGGCGATTTCAGAAAGCGCTATGGAGTTGTCATTGGAAGGTGTAAAGGAAGCAAAAGCTAAAAATATTATTGTTTCTTGTGACCTTAACTACCGTAAAAATTTATGGAATTATGGTAAAAAGGCTCCCAAGGTAATGACTGAATTAGCAAAATATGTGGACGTAGTGGTAGCCAATGAAGAAGATTGTCAAAAATCATTAGGAATAACAATTGACGTACATGTAGAAGGCGGAGAGCTGGACAGAGATAAATATAAGGAGCTTTCCGATAAAGTTTTAGAAGCATATCCAAACATGGAAATAATAACAATAACATTAAGAGAAAGCCAGAGTGCCGATATTAATGGTTGGGCTGCATGTCTTAATGACAGAGAAGACTTCTATGTGAGTAAAAGATATGAAATACGAGACATAGTAGATCGCGTAGGAGGAGGAGACTCTTTTGCAGGTGGTTTAATTTACGGACTAAATAATTTAAAGGATAAAAAAGATGCTCTGGAATTTGCAGCAGCAGCAAGCTGCTTGAAGCATTCTATTTCCGGAGACTTCAACAGAGTAAGCATTTCTGATGTAGAGAAACTTGCAGGTGGCGATGGAACGGGAAGGGTCCAAAGATAGAAAATATTTAGAAAAAGCTGGTGATAAAATGTCATCAGCTTTTTGCATTACTAATTGTTTAAAAATAAAATTTATTATATAATTCAGTAAATGATTTCATATTAAAAGAAGAATGGTAAATAATGATTAGCAGAATATAAGTTTTTTAAGAAATAACACATTTGGAGTGTGAAGGTTTTTGAATTCAGATAATTGGTGGAAAATTGTTATATTAATTATATGTTTGATATTCTCTGCTTTGTTTTCTGCATCAGAGACAGCTTTGATGTCCTTAAGTAAAATTCGTGTTAAACAGATGGTTGAGAATAAAGAAAAAGGTGCATATAGGATAAATAAATTGCTTAGTGAACCAAATAAACTGTTAAGTGCCATACTAATCGGTAATAACGGGGTTAATATTGGTGCATCGGCTTTAATGACATCTTTAGCCATAGATGCATTTGGTAATACCGGTGTAGGAGTGGCAACAGGAATAATGACTCTATTAATTCTTGTATTTGGAGAAATAACTCCAAAATCATTAGCAGCACAAAATTCAGAAAAGATATCAGTAGGATTATCCGGTTTTGTAGAATTTATTATAATTCTTGTAACTCCAATTAGTTTTCTATTGACTAAAATAACAAATTTTATGGTTAAAATATTGGGAGGCGAAGTTGATAAAAACAAACCGTTTATTACACATGAAGAATTAAAAACCATTGTAAATGTAAGCTACAAAGAAGGTATTTTAGAAGGTGAAGAAAAAGATATGATTTACAATGTGTTTGATTTTAGTGATTCACAAGTTAATGATGTAATGGTTCCAAGGACAGAAATTGTTGCCATTGATGTCGAGCTGCCTTATGAAGAAATCATAGACATAATTAATAAAGAACAATATTCTCGAATTCCCGTATATGAAAATACAATCGATAATATAATTGGAATTTTGTATGTTAAAGATTTATTATTTTTAAATAGTAATAAAGAAGCTGTCTTTGATTTAAGAAAATATATTCGTCAACCATATTTCACTCCTGAATTCAAATCCATTAAAGAATTATTTAAGGAGATGAGGATAAATCGAACTCATATGGTTGTTATTATAGATGAATATGGGGGAACAGAGGGAATTGTAACAATCGAGGACGTAGTAGAAGAAATAGTAGGTGATATAGAGGATGAATATGATAAAGAAATTAAAGAAATGGAAGTAATACAAGAAGATGAATACTTGGTTAACGGTAATGTAAGAATTGATGCTATAAATGAATTAATTGGGACTCATATAGAGTCTGAGGACTTTGATACCATTGCAGGTTTTGTAATCGGCATTATTGATAGGCTTCCTGAGTTGGGAGAAGAAATTGAGTATGAAAACATAAAGTTTATAGTAGAGAGCATTGATAGAAACAGGATAGAAAAAATAAGGATATTAACATAAATTGTCGAGACGGGCATTGGGATTCCAAGACCTGTCTAATTATGTGTCCATGATTGATAATATGCTTGATAAAAAAATCATTTACCGGAAAATGAATTTTTAAATAAAAAACTGCTCATCTCTTTCTTTGAAATTTTTAAGAACTTCTTTTCTAAAATTCTCTTGTTTTATAAACGCCTTCTTAGTTAAATAAAAGGCGACTTTTGCATTGGAGAAGGAATTCAGGCTATTTCACTATTTCATATGGCCAGGAGATTATTCCTCCAAAATCATAAACATTTGTATATCCCATTTTGATTAATTGTTTAGATGCTGTGGCACTTCTATTTCCGCTTCTGCAATATACAAGTATTTTTGCATCCTTATCTGTAAGAATTTCTTCAGCTTTAGATGAAATGTCATTTAACGGCAGCAAAACAGAATTTTCTATATGACCTTCATTGTATTCTTCTTGAGTTCGGACATCTAAAATAATAACATCTTCACTTTCGATTATTTCTTTTGCCTCTTGTGCACTGATTTTTTTATACGCAGTTTCAGTGCCTGTTTGTCCTTTTTCCATTTTTGTACATCCTGTAAACATTATAGTTATTGCAATTACTACAAATAGTATAATCAAAAACCTCTTCATAATTTTTCCTTCCTTTAAAATTAATTATATAAAAGTATTACCCATTAAGAAAAATTTTAAACAATTCTCACTGTTTACTTTGGGTTTGATGTTTGGAGTTATTGACATATTTCATAAATTAGATATAATAAGGTTATAATATTGAAATGAGGTGTTTTGAATGCCTAGGCCGAGAAAATGGAGAAAGGTTTGCTGCTTGCCGGATGTAAACCGTTTCGGACCGCTGGATTCTCCGGTTGAAAAGGAACATGTTGTTATTATGACAGTTGATGAATATGAAACCATAAGATTAATAGATTTAGAAGGGCTATCTCAGGAAGAATGTGCAAGTCAAATGCATGTGGCAAGAACAACTGTCCAGGGCATTTATCAGGAAGCTCGGAAGAAAATTGCAGAATCCTTGGTAAACGGTAAAGTTTTAAGAATAGAAGGCGGAGATTACCAGCTTTGCGACGGTGAAGGCGGGCTCCACAGCGAAAGATGCTGTCATAGAAACAGGTGCGGCAAAGCTAAAATGTAAAGATTTACAAATTGTTATTGCAATACGTTTTTTGTTCTGATATAATCGAATGAAAAGTTAATAAAATACTGTGAATGGAAGTAGTAGGCTGTAAACAATTTAAGAGAGCCGTCAGATGGTGCGAGACGGTATTGCTAAAGAAAGCTGAACTCGTCCATGAGTATTTGAAGCGAAATTAAAGTAGTTTCAAACGGTAATGCCGTTATAATATTGAGTGAGGCTTAATGCCTAATTTGGGTGGTACCGCGGAATCTTCGTCCCAGCAGGGAGGAAGATTTATTTTGTAAAAATTTGGAGGCAAAAAAATGAAATCATATAATCCGCAAGTCATTGAAAAAAAATGGCAGGAAATATGGAAACAGAATGAAACATTTAAAGCGAAAGATAATACAGACCAGAAGAAATTTTATGGTCTTGTGGAATTTCCATATCCATCGGGAGTAGGACTGCATGTGGGACACATACGTGCATATACTTCTCTTGAGGTAATATCAAGAAAAAGAAGATTGGAAGGATACAATGTATTGTTTCCAATTGGCTGGGATGCTTTTGGTCTTCCCACGGAAAACTATGCAATGCAGACAGGAAAACATCCAAGACAGGTTACGGATGACAATATCAAGGTTTTTACTGCACAGCTTAATGCTGCAGGATATTCATTTGACTGGTCAAGAAGCGTTGATACAACAGATCCTGAGTATTATAAATGGACTCAATGGATATTTGTGCAATTATTTAAGCATGGTTTGGCTTACAAGGATAAAACATATGTAAACTTCTGCAACAGCTGTAAGGTTGTTCTTGCAAATGAGGATTCACAAAACGGCATATGTGACCGTTGCGGCAGCCAGGTAGTGCAGATGGAAAAAGATGTATGGTTCTTGAGAATCAGAGACTATGCAGATAAGCTCTTAGACGGGCTGAATGAAGTTGATTATTTACCTCGTATAAGACTTGAACAGGAAAACTGGATAGGGCGTTCTTATGGTGCTGAGGTTGATTTTAAATTAAAGGATACAGAGGACAATTTAAGAGTATTTACAACAAGACCTGATACTTTGTATGGGGTTACATTTATGGTAATGGCTCCTGAGCATCCTTTTATTAAAAAGTATGAAAATATAATCAGCAATATGGATGAAATTAAAGAATACCAGGAAGAATCAAAAAAGAAAACCGAATTTGAAAGGGTGCAGTTAGCCAAAAGCAAAACCGGAGTAGAAATAAAAGGATTGACTGTTATTAATCCCGTTAATGGAGAAGAAGTGCCTATTTGGGTTGCTGACTATGTTATGATGGGGTATGGAACAGGTGCTATTATGGGTGTTCCCGGTCATGACCAAAGGGACTGGGATTTTGCAAAAAAATACAATATTCCCATAATTGAAGTAATCGGCGGAGGAAATGTTGAAAAAGAAGCATTTACCGATGTAGAAGACGGAATACTGGTGAATTCGGGCATGATTAACGGTTTGAGGGTTAAGGATGCAATTGAGAAGATAACTGATTATTTGGCAGAAAATAATTTAGGAGAAAGAAAAGTAAATTACAAGATGAAGGATTGGGCCTTCAACAGACAGAGATACTGGGGAGAGCCGATTCCTATTATTCATTGTCCTCATTGCGGCATGGTTCCTGTGCCGGAAGAGGAGCTTCCGTTATTATTGCCTGAAGTTGAAAATTATCGTCCTGCTGAAACGGGAGAATCACCGCTTGCGAATATTCCGGAATGGGTAAATGTAAAATGTCCGGTATGCGGTGAAGATGCAAAAAGAGAAACTGATACTATGCCTCAATGGGCAGGCTCATCATGGTACTTCTTAAGATATATAGACCCCCACAATAATGAAGCAATAGCATCAAAAGAGAAATTTGATTACTGGGGTCCTGTTGATTGGTACAACGGAGGAATGGAGCATGTTACGAGACACTTGATTTATTCAAGATTCTGGCACAGGTTCCTGTATGACATAGGTGCCGTGCCATTTAAAGAACCATATGCGAAGCGTACGGCTCAAGGTTTAATCCTTGGTGCAGACGGAGAAAAAATGTCCAAATCAAGAGGAAATGTAGTAAATCCTAACGATATAATAGATGAATACGGTGCTGATACTTTAAGAACTTACATTATGTTTATCGGAGACTATGAAAAATATGCCATATGGAACGATGCAAGCGTAAAGGGATGTAAAAGGTTTTTAGACAGAACTTGGAAAATGCAGGAGATTTTAAATGATGAAAAAGGATATTCCGAAAAGCATTTAACTCTTATGCATAAAACAATTAAAAAAGTAAGCGAAGATTTTGAAGCTATGAAATTTAACACTGCAATTGCTGCAATGATGAGCTTTGTAAATGAAATTTATAACGATGGATACATTACATGTGACGAATTAAAAACATTTATTACATTGCTTTATCCCGTAGCTCCGCATATAGCTGAAGAAATATGGCAGGAGCAAGGTTTTGAAGTCATGTTAAATCAGGCAGAATGGCCGGCTTGGGATGAGGAAAAAACAGTTGAGGATGTTATAGAGCTTCCTGTACAGATAAGCGGCAAGGTAAGAGGGAAAATAGAATTACCAAAGGATGCGGATGTAAATACAGCAAGAAAATTAGCTGAAGTTGATGAAAATATTTCAAAATATTTAGAAGGAAAAACAACCGTAAAAGAAATATATGTACCCGGGAAAATATTCAATATAGTTGTAAAATAAGATTAATAATGAATACAATTAATGAAGCAAAGACTTGGGTCTTTGCTCTTATGTTTTCATTGTATCGGTGTGAAGCAAACCGATTTATGCGGCTTGTACTTATGATATAACAAATACAGACCTTTAGAGCGGGGTCTGTATTTTCTGTTCAAATATAATTCTGCTTGTAATTTACAAATTTATTGATATAATGGTATAAAAATAAGTAAAGGGATGTTATAAAATGACTGTTGAGAAAATGAAAAATGCTAAAAGAATTGTTTTTAAGGTAGGAACTTCAACTCTTACATATAGTACCGGAAAACTTAATATAAGAAATATGGACAAATTAGCAAAAATATTAAGTGATTTGAACAATCAGGGCAAAGAAGTAATTCTTGTTACTTCAGGAGCAATAACTGCCGGGGTATCTAAGCTTAGACTGAAAGAAAGACCAAAATCTGTTATTGAAAAACAAGCCTGTGCTTCGGTAGGTCAATGTGATATTATGTACATTTACGACAAGTTCTTTTCTGAATACAACAGTATAGTTTCACAAATGCTCCTGACAAAAAATGTTATGGAAGAAGAAGAATTAAAAACAAATATGATAAATACCCTTGAAACATTGATTTCTTATAAGGTAATACCTATAATTAATGAAAATGACACCATTGCTGTAGATGAAATTATTTACGGAGATAACGATACATTGTCAGCTATGACTGCAAAGATGGCAAATGCAGACGTACTGATTATTTTAACTGATATGGATGGACTTTATGATGATAATCCTCAAACCAATCCAAATGCTAAATTAATACCTGTGGTAAATGAAATTACCCCTGATATAGAAAAATTAGGAGGGAAGGCAGGCAGTAAGTTTGGCACCGGAGGAATGGCAACAAAAATATCTGCAGCTAAAATTGCTGTGGAAAGCGGCATTGATATGGTCATAATAAACGGTTCAAAGCCGGAGCTTATTTATGACGTTTTGGATAACAAGCAGGTTGGAACATTGTTTGCGGCAAAGGAGAAGATGTGATGAATGAATTAAAAATTAAAGGAAAAAATGCTAAGGATGCATCTTATGAGTTGATGAATATGTCAACTAAAATTAAAAATAACGCCTTGAAAATAATTTCTGACAATTTAGAAAAGCATTCAACCGAAATAATTGAAGCTAACAAAATTGATATTAAAAACTCAAGGGAAAAGGGCATAAGCGAAACCATGATTGACAGGCTTATGCTGAATGAAGAAAGAATCAAGGGAATTGCTGCCGGAGTACGACAAATTATTGACCTTGAGGACCCTGTCGGCGAAGTATTGTCCATGAAAAAAAGACCCAACGGACTTATTATAGGACAGAAAAGAGTGCCTATAGGAGTAATAGGAATTATTTATGAATCAAGACCTAACGTTACCGTAGATGCTGCAGTATTGTGCTTAAAATCATCCAATGCCGTTATATTAAGAGGTTCATCAGACGCAATTAATTCCAATAAAGAACTGGTTAGAATTATGAAACTTTCTTTAAAAGAAACCGGTATCAATGAGGGTGCAATTGAGCTTATAGAAGACACTTCAAGGGAAACTGCTGTAGAATTCATGAAACTAAATGATTATATAGATGTTTTGATTCCAAGAGGCGGCGCAGGATTAATTAACGCGGCGGTATGCAATGCAACGGTTCCGGTTATAAAAACGGGAATAGGGAATTGTCATGTGTTTGTAGATGAATCAGCTGATATGAATAAGGCTTTGGACATATTAGTGAATGCTAAAACATCTCGACCTTCGGTTTGCAACGCATGTGAAAGCCTTTTGGTTCATAAAAATATCAGGGAAAAGCTTCTGCCTGCTGCAATTAAAAGGCTAAAGGAAAATAATGTTGAAGTTAGGGGCTGTCCCGAAAGTGCAAAAATCAGCAATGATGTAATTTTAGCTGCGGAAGAAGATTTCGGCAAGGAATACTTGGATTATATAATATCCGTTAAGGTTGTAGACAGTGTGGATGAAGCTGTCAAACATATTAACAAATACGGTACAGGACATTCTGAAGCAATAGTGACGGAAAATTATACAAATGCTCAAAAATTTTTAGATGAAGTTGATGCAGCTGCTGTTTATGTTAATGCATCTACCAGATTTACCGATGGAGCTGAGTTTGGTTTTGGAGCTGAAATAGGAATCAGCACTCAAAAAATTCATGCAAGAGGCCCCATGGGATTAAAAGAACTCACTACTACGAAATATATTGTTTACGGAAACGGGCAAATAAGATAGCTCATCAATATATCCTGATTTGGAGAAAATTGTTTATCTTTATCATATAATAAACTTACCTTCTTATAAAGGAAATTGAACGTTTAAAACCTCATATCATATAATGTAAAGAGAGGTGATTTTATGTTTGATATAAATAGATATTACAATACATATCCATATGGGGGATATATGGACTACAGTGTAATGATGGCAAGCTGTTTTTGCAAAAAATCATATTTCAGAGTGCTGAATACTATTAATTTACCTTTGGATATTCAGGTAAATGATATACTTATGGCGGAGAATTTAAAAATCGGAGAATTCACAAAGTATGTGAAGTTTCCCCCGAATTCTTACCATGTTTTAATACATTCGGAAGATGGCAATTTGTTATTTGAATCAGATATAGACATAGATTATAATCTGACTTACACGGCAGTTGTCTCAGCAGATGAAGAAGATCAAAACGAAATTTGCATATTAATGGTACCTGAGCAAAAAGCACATCATATGACATGTAATATGTCAGCATTAAGGTTAGCAAATTTGTGTGTTGATGAGCCTGAAGTAGTTTTATCGGCATCAGATGGAACCGTTCTATTTTCTGATATTAAGTATGGAAAAGTATCAAGCAATGTGGCAATTCCGTCGGGAAGATATACATTGCATCTAAAGAAACCTGACGGCACTGAAATATTGGAGCATTGTATAGATGCTGCACCTTACATGCATTATACATTGTTTATCGTAGGGAAACAAAAAGATAACAATATAAAAATTATTGTACCGGAAGACGGAGTAAATTATTTAGATTTGTGTTAATAATTTTTGTCATAAAGCATCTTTAAATTATAGCTCTGAAAACAAGCAAGCATTACGCTTGTTTTTTTATGACAGCACCCCCCCCCGTCCCCTTGTCACAATGTATGATGTATGATATAATTTATTAATAAAAATTATGAGGTGGGCTATGAAAACAATAGGAATTATCGGCGGCATGGGACCTCTTGCTACGGTGCATTTATTCGAGAGAATTGTTTTAAGAACAAAAGCGGAAAAAGACCAGGAGCACATACGTGTTTTAATCGACAGCAATACCAATATTCCGGATAGAACTAAGGCAATACTTGGCAATGGGAAAAGCCCTGTTAAAGAATTGGTTAATTCTGCGAAGATACTTGAAAACGGCGGGGCGGACTTTTTAATAATGCCATGCAATACAGCACACTATTTTATAGAGGAAATAAAGAAAAACATAAGCATTCCTTTTATCAACATGATAGAAGAGTCAGTCAAGTTTACATATGACAAATACGGAAAGGAAGCAGTAGTTGGGATAATGGCTACTGACGGAACTATTAAAACAAAAATTTATGAAAATTATTATGCTGAGTTGGGGATAAAAACAGTTGTCCCAATAAAAACCCAGGAAAAAATTATGAAATTTATTTATGATGTTATAAAAAAAGGAAACTATGATGCGGGTACAGACCTTTTGTTTGAATGCGTAGATGAATTGAGGGAATTAGGAGCAACTGCATTTTTGTTAGGCTGCACTGAGCTTTCATCGGCACAATATCTATATAAATTTAAAGGAAGCTTTATTAATCCTATGGAAGTTTTGACGGAAAGAGCCATCATTTTTGCCGGCGGACAGTTAAACTAAGTCTTGAATAATACGAACCTTCGTTATATAATCAATACAAAACATTCGTTGGAGATAAAATGAAAAAATTTAAAAGAAATCAAAGAATCGGTGCATTGATGAAAATTTTTGCTGAAAAACCAAATTGCTTGTTTTCATATAATTATTTTTGTGAAATTTTCAATGCAGCAAAATCAACAATAAGTGAAGATGTGGCAATCGTTAAGAAATTAGCGGAAGAGATGGATTTTGGCAGGATTGAAACCATTTCCGGAGCTTCAGGCGGAGTAGTGTTCATACCCATATTGGGCAGTAAGGAAAGAAATGATATACTTGAGCAGTTATGCTTATTATTTTCGCAAAAAAACCGAATACTGCCCGGCGGATTTATTTATTTGACCGATATTTTCAACAATCCTCGAATTGTGTCGAATATTGCTAAAGTTATTTCTTCTGAATTTAGTAATAAGCATATTGATTATGTCGTCACCGTAGAAACAAAAGGTATACCAGTGGCTGTAATGACAGGACAAAAGCTGAATGTGCCTGTGGCTGTAATCAGGAGAAACAACAAAATAACCGAAGGGGCAACAGTCAGTATCAATTATGTATCAGGTTCATCAAACAATATTCAAACAATGTCATTATCAAAAAGATCTTTAAAGGAAAACGCTGAAATTTTAATAGTTGACGACTTTATGAAAGGCGGCGGAACCTGCAAGGGCATGGAGGACATGATGAGGGAATTTAATGCAATTGTTGTAGGGACTGCTGTGGTTATTGAAACTATTGAGCCGGAAAAGAAATTAGTAGACAATTATACTTCATTATTGGTGCTTAATAATACGAGTATAAAAGAAGGTATTATTGAAATACGACCAAACCCCAAATTGTTAAAATAAATTCATATTTTTAATAACAAAATTATGAAAATGTTTTTTTGCTATTTTTGGTTATATATAGTATAATGGTCAAAATGGACATAATTATTGGGGGAAGGTGGTGACAACATGAAAATATCAGACGTGCGAGTAAGAAAAATTAATTCTGAGGGTAAGATGAAGGCAATCGTTTCCGTAACCTTTGATGATTGTTTTGTGGTACATGATATTAAAATAATTGAAGGTCAAGAAGGGTTGTTTATAGCGATGCCCAGCAGGAAGATGCCGGATGGAGAGTTTAAGGATATAGCTCATCCTATTAATTCTGAAACAAGAAATCTTGTAGCAGAGGCTGTATTTAGAGCATATGAAGAAAAGCGCACAGAAGAAAGCGAGAACGTGGAAGAAGCCGCTCTTCTGTAACGCTGTTACTGATGATTACAGTCAACAGTACTCGGGTCTTTCATAGACCCTTTTATTGTGTTTAAAGGTATGGGGACACACCTCTACATGAGGTAAGGGGACACACCTCTACTATAGGGATAGTCTCTGAAGGTCAGAGGAATGTCCCCGATTTTGAGACTCTGTTGGTAGGAGGAATGTCCCCGAATACATGAATATTTTTTTGACTTACTAAATAATATGATATATAA